>JAABUH010000967.1_pt1 | contig 36116 bp, 48 predicted proteins | sample 5559121 | NCBI WGS metagenome assembly JAABUH01 (sample SAMN10711871, study PRJNA513364) | rock metagenome | isolation source: Antarctica rocks | place: Antarctica: Victoria Land, Battleship Promontory nord | collected 2015-12-28
AGAACGCCATAATCGGTCGCGACCGTGCGTAAACTCGACCGGTCTTCTTCAGGGATGTGTTGCTGGGCCTCGTAAGCAGCCATGGCAAGCTCGAGAGGGGTCTGAGTGGCCTGCATGACGAGAACAACGAGAGTGATTGCGAGGCAAGACAATTGGATGTTGGATGTTAAGAACAGAGGTGACGAAAGCGTTTCTTAAGTGGAGGTGTTTCCTAACTAGGGGATTCACGTTACTGAATCGGTTATACCACCGCTTGCTGTCAACTTTACCGCGAAGTATCCTGTCAAGTTGCATCAACGTCCGTATCGAGCTTTTACGCACTCAGTCGGGATGTCATCCTCTCCTACCAAAACCTACCACCTCTCCTGTCATTGCCAGAATCATATCTTCGCAATCACCCTACCTGCCCCTTCATCACCGAACGACCATGACACCTGTTTCACCAAGAGTGAGGTGTGTGATTGTTCACACTGCATGAAGCGACGTATCGTCTGGTCATTCGTACCTCAAGACTCGATAAAACCTGTCAAGGATATCGGGAAGCTGAAGGAGTATCGTTTTGGGTTCAAGAGTGCTGGGCATAAGGTGAGGTATATCCCCTTCAGAAGGCCTGTTTGAGTTGAAGGGCAGTGCAGTTCTGTGGGGATTGTGGGACGTATCTCTTTGGAGAGTTTGGTTTCCCCGGACAGGTCCCAGTTAATGTACGTCAAGGCGAGGATTTCGTCGCTCATGAACAGCTCCGCGCAATCCGTGATAAAGACTTCAACCTCTGGTCCCTACCTCTCACCAGGTACTCCGGTTTCAGTCGAGATCCACCTTACTGCCTCCCTTCTCTACCCGACGGAGCGGAAGAGTACCTCGCTGAACGGGCGAAACACTGTGATTACTTTACGAAAGTGTATACGGGGAGCTGTCATTGTCAAGCTGTACGGTTTGGGGTGGTGTGCAAACCGCTGGAGGAGGTCTTAATCATCGATTGTTCTTGTTCGATGTGTCTTGGTGTGAGTTGATTCGCCATTCAGACTCCTCTTCAAAAGCCGATAAGGGATTGTGATGCTGATCATCGCGATAGAATGGCGTTCTGTGGGTGTATCCCGGCCGACACGATATCTTCTTCCACACTTCCTCCTCTCCATCTACGCCTTACCAACCCCTTCCCTCCCTGGTGACGAGATACAAATTCAACGAAGCGGAGAATGATCACGTCATCTGTAATACTTGCGGGTGCCAGATCTTCGAATCGCGCGAAGCGAAGGAAGGTGATGAGTTTGAGGGTTGGGAAGAGGAGAATGGAGATAAGAGGGATTTCGGGTTGAATGTCGCGTTGATGAATAGGGTGGAGGAGTGGATTGCTGATGGGAAAGGTGAGGTGTTGAAGGGCCTGAAGAGAAATGAGAGGCAAAGGTGGAAGGAGCCGGTTTATGAGTTGAGGTTGTAGTCTGCGACGTCAGGTTGAAACAATCCGGTCATCCCGTTCACCGATACGATGATAGGCTCATGACAGAGGCGTATCTCGGCCGGTGTCTCTCAACGTGATATGGTGTCAGCACTGCTCAACATGCGTGCAATTCGCGAAGTCCTGGAAGATACAGCTGAAGGATTATTGACGCGGAGATCGGCGGATCCTCCGTTCCCCGTATTAGCATAGTGAGGTAACGCATGCATTGAAAGTTAACCTCGCATAACCCATTTCAGTTTCACCTTGATCTGCTTCATGAACGGGTTATCAACGTCGATCTTCCATGTGGCTCGTCACGGCTGTCGGAGCAGTTCATGGACAGAACAGTGCGTCAGCATGGTACGGGATAGTGGGAACCGAGCTGAGCTTCGCAGAGTTCACCTTCGCACTAGAACAGAAGAAATCATATACGGTAGGTCGGGATCGAAGTTGTGACATCCGATACGAGTCGAGGCATGTCAGACCAAGGGAGGGAAGCATTGTCGTAGGTGACTGGGATCCGACGAATGTATGTCTCCGTCTTCTTCCCTGCTTGCGCCAAATTGACTTGCTTAGCGGCTGAAGCCGCCAGAACTGAGGTGGAAGCTCGAACCGAAGAAGAATGGGACATACGGCGGATACAAGACCGTCACACCGAGAGATGAGAATCTAGTCGGTTCGACTGATAAGGAGGACTACGATGTTGACGAGCTTGAGGGAGGACATGGGTGTTTCTTGGGAGACAGTTGGGGGATGGGAATAGTGTTAGGGGAGGATGCATGGTTCATGTAGGTCTAACTTCCCTCTTAATCTCGAGATCGTTCCGCTGATTCGAGCCAAGGACTGTTTGGGAGGATCTTCACTTACAATACGATAAGATGAAAGACGAGTCGGAGGAGACACAAGAGACGCTCAGGAAATACTGTCAGTCGAGTCCGAGGAAGAAACTGTTCGAGCTGAAGAAAATCAGGCATATCATGGACGCAAACCTTCGACTTTTCCGACAAACCAACCTTCGTTCTCTCCTCAACCTACAAATCAGCTCCAGACTGCAACTATGCAGTATGCTACGCCATTCGGATCCTCCTTCCTACCTACCTTCCCGCTATCCTGACCCGTCTACGAGCTTGTTGGAAGAAGGTCGCGGATTCGCAGGATAGCTTTACTCTCCCCGATGAGACGGATCGGGAGTATCTGCCGAAGCTGGATGGAGCCCTTCCGAAGATTCGAGGAGACGTGGAGTGCTGGTTACCGGATGAGAAGCGGGTTGGGATGTTTAGGGGTTGGCAATTGATGGGTTTGAGGGGGAAGGCGGTGAGTCCAAGCGAGAAGTCCCAAATTCGTAGCTGATGACGGCAGGCTGCGGCAGAAAAACGATACCTTACCGCGATGGGAGGGGAGTATGCTGAGCTGGATATCATCACCCGCCCTCTCCTGTCCCCAAAGGACTTCCAGGATCGCATATCCAAATGGCTACAGGAGGTCAACGCGCATGGTGCCCGGGATCAAGCTCTGGTCATCTACTTCTCTGGAGTGAAGGAGGGCTTGACGAAAAGCGGGATCGGATTCAACTCGGTAGTCGGCTCGGTTTGCCAGAGGTGAGCTTCCGTGTGAGATCATCGTCATGAGCTGATGTAGCATAGGCTCGGCGTTGCCGTGGCTTCTGGAGCCGTTTGCTGGGGCGCAGTGAAACAAGGCGGAGTGAAGGAGTACCTCAACCTCATGGCGTCGAATCTTCAACCCACGCAAGCTGCCATCGGTCAGCCGGTCATGAATTAAACAAACATCCAGCTGATATTTGTAGCATCCACTTCCACTCGAAGAGCCCCGCCGAACTCATTTGCTATACCGGCCATTCCGAACCGTACGCAAACGTCTCAGCTCGCGCCATCTCAACCCACTCAGCTTTCACCGCCACGCTCCTCCTTCATCCCATCGACCTTTCCGAACGAGACGGACGATGTTCCTCCGCGAAGACAGCCATCACCGACGAAAACGCGTACAACGCGAAAAGATCCGGAGCCTCTGCCGGAGCGAGAAGCTCCGATGTCCAAGGCAGTCCCCGATGAATCGCAGCCTTCCGCTCGTCGAGTGAGTTTGCCCAAATCGTAGGGACCATGGCAACTAACGGACAACCTGCAGCCTTTGAAACGGCGAGCTGGACGACCTGTCGACCTGTTTCAAGATGATGTCTTTGACGCTTCTGCCAGTTTAGGCTTGGAATTCGAGCCAACACAGCAGACATCGCTCGGCCCGTTGTCGCAGCCGTCTCTGGCGAAGACAGAGTCAGTGGTTCCGCGGAACTCTGAGTCGCAGTCGATGAATGTGGACAGCCTGGTAAGCCGTTTACATTGACGACACAGGAGTCCCTCTAATCTCCATTAGTTGCCCTCAATACCCGGCAAATCTCGGTTGAAACGTCGTGGTGGTCCAGAAACCCAGCAATCCCTCTTCGACTTCGCCCTCGACACCTCATTCGAGGAGGATCGCAAGACCCAAGAGGCAGCCGCGGATATTCGGAAGCTGTACGAGCAGACGAAAGTCGAGAGTGCGCGTCCGCCGAGGAAGAAGCCTCGAGCTGCCGCTCGGGCTCAGTCGGTCGACCCGATGGACGTAGATGAGGAGGATCCTGTCCAGGCTACTCTGCGAAAGGCAGCTCGAGCGAAGAAGGAGATCAAGGGTCAGACTAGTCAAGACCTGATGCCGCCGCCCGCTCAGATTCCTCGAGCTCGGTCACCAACGGAAGAGCCGGAAGAGGTGGAGGAACCTGTTCCTCCGACGAGGACGCAACCTAGACCTCGATCCACCTCGCCGGTCAAGAAAGCGACTCAGCCTCCTGGTAATCCCGTGACAACGGACGAAGCTTTTCTACAAGCAATCATCAAAGCCTCAAAATCGAAGAAGGCGGTCGACGAACTGGACAAGGAGTTCAACCAGCTTCGTATCCCAAAGCCTGGAGGACTTGGCGGTTCTGCTGTGGTGAAAGCGAATGTCTGGGATGCCAACCATCCGGATTATACGATAGTCAACGATTTCGACGATGATTTGCGAGGGAACTTCATCCAAATCATTAGGAAGGATCTATTCAGGAAGGATTTGGGGAGAACGAGACCGCAAAGGCCCGATGATGGGCGACCGAACTTTAAGAAGTTCAAGAAGGTGAGGAAGTTTGTTGGCACCGCTTGTTGGCTGACGTTTTTAGCAGAAGAATGAAGTCAGGAGGGAGCCGATGCAGCTTGTACTGGCAGGACCTACAATCAACGACGCTGAGATGGGCGAGCGTGAGCGTCTCCTTTAGTCAAACTGGCTAGAGGCTGATAATGCTCAGCTTACTGGCAAACCGAAAGCATCCGTCCAACCTCTCGAAACCAAGGCATGTCGCAAGCAGTAACGACGTTCAACGAGGAAGAGGACGATATGCCGCTTCTTCCTCGAGCTCGTCGCCGCCTCTTAGGTGAAGATGGGACTACGGCCACTCCACCTCCTCCCCGGTCGCGACGAGCCGCTCCGCTAACTCAAAACCAACCGACTATCAAGTTCAATACCCAAAAAAGCGCCCTTCAGCCTCGAGCGGCGAGTGTCGCGTCCGAGGCATCAGTAGCTAGTGCCGCTCCTTCAGCATCAACACGGAGTCATGGCAAGGCAACAAGCGGGAAGGTGAGGGCGAACGCGATCGTCTTGGACGAATCGGATGAGGACGAAGCGGTAGAGCCGGTACATACCACCAGGAGTGGGCGGAGCGGCGCAACCAGTACGCTAGAAGGGGACGGCACGAGGTCGAGTGCGAGGAGCACGCAGACTGCATCAGCTGGGCGACGGAAGCTGCTCCCTGCGGATGACGACGATGGCGGGATGGTGAGTCTACCCACACCTCGTGGTCTGTACTAGTTGACGGGCGGTTAGGTATTTAGAGGTATGTCGAAGAAGCGGCGCCTCGGCTAAGTTCGGCGGAGTCAGATGACTTGATTTGGATACCCTGCATCCATGTCGCGCTTCAAGCGCTTGTAGCATAGGCCAGCTCATCATGCAATGGAAACATCATCCGGCTAGTGCCACGTCATTAAACCTCGGCGATTTCGCCGGAACTCCGGTCTCCCAACGTGTCCATTGATTTTTCGGAAGGAGCTTTTGAAGTTTTGCGTTGTGACTTCGACTCTCATTCTGACTTGAAAGTAATGTGAGTGTCTGATGAGGAATTCACCAGCTCTTCTCATCCAGCTGTGAATCATATCGTCTGAGATATCGCTCATCGTGTCCTTCTTCTTGCAGCCATCAAAATGGCACCCAAACTCACAGGTTTCGCTCGTAAGTCACCAATTTCTTGGTTCCAGTGGTCATCAAAGCCCACTAGGCCATGATCGTACCACTTCAAGTAGCTGACAGACGTCCTCAGCCAACTCCCGAGTCCGACGTGTCCTCGCAGCAGCAGCTCTAGCAAGCGTCGAGCTCGACCATGATAAATCCTTTTCGATGCGGTCGGAATGGAAGACTCCCGAGTTTTTGGAGAAGTTCCCGATGGGGACTTTGCCTGTTCTGGAGGATGGGGAGCTGTATTTGTCGGAGAGTGGGGCTATTGCCGAGTATGGTGAGTTGGTCTGCCTCTCTTTTGCAAGAATATGTTCTGGCGAAGTTAAAGGGGTGAAGGAAGGTTGTGCAGGCGGATGCCTTGGTGCGGGAGTGTTTGCACCGTGATGGCGCGGGAGTGACTTCACCTTTGATGGTGGAAGACGGACGGTTTTGGGGGTGGTACGCTGCACGTGTGTGCTTTTCCGGATGAGACCTTACTCAGTTATCCCTGTCTTAATGACTCGTGTCGAGAGTTTTCTGGACGAGTGGTATCGTCATATCTCTGATCAGATCATTCTCGCTCGCAAGTCAATCCGAGTGAGAGCTACAGCTGATACTGCTTAGTCGCTAGCCTCGGTGCGAACCAGACTCTCCTTCCCTCCGACCCGAAAGACCTTGCGCTTTGTCACCAATGGCAATGTGTCGCTGATCAGGAGGTAAGCCCTTGCCTTTAGGGAAGGAGGCTGGAGCAGACGTCAAGCAGATCTTCATCAAGCATGGCATGGCGAGCCAAGTGCTGTCGGGTAAGGTGCCTTATCATAAAGCGGTACGCCCTTGCACTCTCCGTTAATACCCTATTGCGCTGACTAAATTTCCTGTAGACTTTCCAGGGATTGTTCGACATCGTTTTGGCTCGCCTTACAACCGTTGATGGAATTCTGCTCCACAAGACCTTCCTCGTCGGCGAGCGGATCACCCTCGCCGACATTTTCATGGTCACCGCTCTGACCAATGTCTTCTCCGGTCTCGTCGATGCTTCGCATCGCGCAAAACTTCCGAACCTTTTACGATATGTCGACACGTAGGCTTCTTTATGGCGTAAATATCATTAGCTGAAATTTCTCGAGGGTCACGAGACACCCCAAGCTCATCGCGATCTTTGACGATGGCAATCTGAAGTTCACCGAGACCCAACCGACTTTTCAACCCCCGGCGAAGGAGAGCAAGGCGAAGGAGCCTAAGGCGGAGAAGGCTGAAGCGGCGCCCAAGCCTGCCAAGGCTCCAAAGGAGAAGGCGCCAAAGCCTAAGGAGGGTGAGGAGGACGAGGAGGATGACCTTGTCCCTGCCGAGCCGAAGGCGAAGAACCCACTGGATGACTTGCCGAAGAGCGCTTTCAACCTTGAGGAGTGGAAGAGGCAGTACTCGAACCTGGATACGAGGAAGGAGGCGCTCCCTTGGTTCTACGAGAAGTGCGTGAGAGTTTGAGAAAAGAGCATTGACTGATCAAGGCAGGTTCGACCACGATGGCTTCTCTATCTGGCGAGTCGACTTCAAGTACAACGAGGAGTTGACACAGGTCTTCATGTCGAGCAACCAGGTGGGCATCCTCTAGCTTTGCATACTCAGTCGCTAAAGTGCGCAGATCGGCGGATTCTTCAACCGTCTCGAGGCGTCCCGGAAATACCTCTTCGGCTCGATGGGTGTGCTTGGCAAGGCCAACGACTCGATCATCTCCGGTGCTGTCATCTGCCGAGGATCAGATTACAAAGGTGTTATGGATGCCGCCCCAGATTGTGCGTTCTTCTTACTAGCGACGGGTATCACGGCTGATGCTGTGTCTAGGGGAGTCATATACTTACAAGAAGATCGACCTTTCAAACAAAGATGACAAGGAGTTCTTCGAGGCTGCCATGGCTTGGGACCTCACCAGTGATGGGAAGGAGTGGGCTGATGGGAAGAACTTCAAATAGAGAGTGTCCTCGTAGAGTGTGTATACGGCATGTCATTATGATTCACGTGATCGCCTGGGAGATAAAAGGAATATCACCTCGCGATGACCACGCATGTTACACGTTGCCTAACCACGTTCAACCTCCACAAACCAGGTCCACCTTCTTGTTGTCGACGCGACGAGACCGCTCGTAAGTCTCTTAACAGCTCGCCCAGATCAGCTGTAGAAATGTAGCACTGGTGCTAAGCGTGCTATGTAGACGGCGTTACGCGGCGATATACAATACGCTGAGATGCCGATGACGCGCCTCCCACTTTAGGATAAACGCCCGTCTTCCCCGTCACCTTTCTCCCCTTCCGCGAGGATTCCACGTGTGTACACGTCTTTCGTTTATTTGGTTCTCAACGCAACAGTCCGGATCTTCAAGAGCAGTACCGAGGGTTCTGAGCATCGGTGCAGTGTAGAGAGAAGGGCATCTTCGAGCCGGGAAGCCATATCATTCGGACCTGAGCGTGAGATATCCCCTGCTTCCTGGCCCAGTCCCTCGCTTGGATGCTCATGCATGCTGCAGGTGCTACCGAGTACGAAGTAGCTCATACTCGGTCGACCTCCTCTCGTCGTTCCACACCGACCAAATCCCTTTGAAGTCCCTCTCTCCCGACCTCCCACACCCCACCCACACGGCAGACTCAGAAGCTTCTCATCTGATCACCCAGTCACACATTCCTGAGGTTTCCTTCCGGCGGTACTACCCTCGACGAGCGGACCATCCGGCTTAACCTTCGACTGACGACGAGAACTCACGCTGCAGCATCTTGAGGATACGCCTCGAAAACGGACCAGTCAAACATCCCACCAAACGCTGCCCTCTCGCTCAACACTGTGTAGTGTCCCAAAGTATTCACAGCTATCGCGCTAGCTGTGAAGTACGACCCCTGACCGATCAGACTCACGCCGGCGCAAAGGTCTCGCTTCAACCAGCAATCTCTCCCTGCTATCGGTCTTCGCCAGCCATAGCTCGACACGGCAAATCTCGACAAATCTGAGGAGTTATACGGGAGCCGAGCTATCTACGCATCCCAAGAAAGGCGAAATAGCAGGTCTCTTCCATCGGAAATTAAAGCCTTCAATCGAGTAGACCTCTCGGTGCGAATCTTGCGACATCACGCATTCCGCGCCCACCTATCGGACGTAAAATCTCTTACAACTCCACCAATCAGCAATCCGCCCACCATGCAGTTCGGCTGGCCTCCCGTGTCGCCATCGGGGGCGAATGGCTCCAGCAACGAACCACCTTCAGCCGCCTCGAACAACGATCGCATCGCTATTGATCCAGCACTCTCCTCGGTTCGGTCCAGCGCAGCACAACCAGGACTTACCGAAGCGCCCGAGCTTCACTTCCCAGACGAGACGCTCGCCTCAGCTACAGCCTCTCCAGGCGCACTCGATGCTTTGATGCGGGAGTCGGAGCAGATAGAGCAGCAGCAGCAGGAGGCCGAGGACAACGACCTACTCAGTCCTGGAGATGGGAAGAAGGATCAGCCGTTCTCAAGATCACCCGAGTTGAGAGTCAGTCATAAGCTCGCTGAGAGGAAACGGAGGAAGGAGATGAAGGATTTGTTTGATGAGTTGAGGGAATTGCTACCAGCTGAACGAGGGACGAAATCGAGCAAGTGGGAGATTTTAAGCAAATGTGCGGTTAGCCAAGTTCTTCACAGCTCAAGCTGATCCACGTCGTAGCGATCGATTTCATCGCCCACCTGAAGAAAATGAATGGCGAGATGGGTCGGGAGGTCGATCAGCTTCGACGAGAGTTGGATGTCGCTCGTGGTGGATCAGGAGCTTTTCAGCAGCATTCGGCGTATCATCAGTATCCTCTCCCGTCGGCTTCAGCTTATCCTCCATCCGGGACTTATCCGCCTGCAGGGGTTAGTGGGACGAATCAGCAGCCTTCGAGTTCGCCTACGACGGGCCAACAGCCGGCTGCGGGCTAGGTGGGGATAGGAAATGAGTCGGGGTTTTGGGTTTGGCCGATATATTAAAGGATCATGTCATTGTGAACATTGGAGGAGACAGAGTGTTGATTAGACTACGGGTTCTGAGCCAGTCAGGGCGTCTTGAGGTGACTATGTACAGTATATCACGTATTCTATTCAGTCTCGCTTCACGTATCCCTTGCTGGCGGGGTGTTGCCACCTCGTATCCGGATAAATTGCCAAAACACGCAAGAGGAAGGATTGATTCCGCCCATCCACTTACCAAGTCCACCTTCTAACCTGAGCTTCTCGCTATAGCTTTGTAGTGCCGGAATCGCTTCAAAGAGGGTGCACTTCACCATGCATCTCCTCAACCTCACCCTTCAGGCTCCTACCGCCATCTCATTGGCGACCGTCGGCTCGTTTTCAGGGACGAAAGGTCAGGAGATACTCGTCGTTCGAGGGGGGACTCGGTTGGAGATCTTGAAGCTGAATATGACTACTGGAGCTTGTACGTCTTCTCTGCTCCTGCACTGTCTTTCGCTGACGGTCTGGGTTGATTGCAGTGGATACGATATGTACGACCGAGGTGTGCCCGTCTCCGTCAAGTGTCTCAGCTGGAACTGATGTGGATAGGCATTCGGGACGGTCCGAGATATTGCTGGGTTCAGATTAGCGGGGATGACGAAGGGTGCGGTCCCCCTCTCGCTTCTCGTTTTGACTGCACTCTGGTCTGAGAGAGCTGATGGGACGTGGTAGACTACATCCTGCTCTCCTCCGACTCTGGCAGAATGTCAATCATCGAATTCGTTGTAACCCCTACTCCGCATTTCGAATCTCTCTACCAGGAAGTCTACGGGAAGTCAGGTAGTCGGTCAGTCGCTACCTCCTCTGGTAGAGCTTGTTGATTATAGCTGACGGATGGGTGCGGGATTCAGACGGATAGTACCGGGTCAATTTCTGGCGGTTGATCCGAAAGGACGGAGTTGTATGATCGGGGCGTGAGTCTCGGTCCCTGGCTTTTCATAGCGAGCCAGACTGATGGTTGCGATTCTTAGGGTTGAGAAGTGGGTTTTGATAGCTTGTTTTGGAGGAGGGGTAATGCTGATGTCTCGGTGATAGAGCGAAGCTGGTTTGGGTACTTAATCGGAATGCAGAGGGGAAGCTGTTCCCTTCGTCCCCGCTTGAGGCGCACAAGAACCACGCCATTGTCACACATATTGTCGGCGTTGATCAGGTGAGGGCATTTGTCTCCCCGACGTGAAGCAGGCTGACGTCTGATAGGGCTATGACAACCCGCTGTATGCTGCGCTGGAGATGGACTACTCTGATGCCGACGAGGATCCGACGGGAGAAAAGAAGCTGCGAACAGAGAAGGTAAGTGGGGAGTTACGTCGTGCTTGATCTGACAGTGTGACCTATCCAGTTTTTGACGTTCTACGAGCTGGATTTGGGATTGAACCATGTTGTGCGGAAATGGAGTGAGCCGACAGATCGGAAAGCGAACATGCTCGTGCAGGGTGAGAGGTTCCCCCCTGGATTATGAGTATATATTGACGGTCTCGCAGTGCCAGGAGGGCAGAACGCTCAGTCAGACCGCTTCGATGGACCGTCTGGGGTGCTGGTCTGCTGCGAGGATCACATAATATGGAAGCATATGGATGCGGATGCTCATCGCATACCTATACCTCGTCGACGGAATCCTCTGGCTCAGAGAGGAGACAGTAGTCGTGGCGTGATCATCGTTGCGGCTGTGATGCACAAGATCCGGGTGAGCGAGTCCAGCATGCGACTATGGCGCTGTGGCTGATCAGACAACGCAGGGAGCTTTCTTCTTCCTGCTGCAATCGGAGGATGGAGACTTGTTCAAGGTCACGATCGAGCATGAGGGAGAGGATGTGCGGACGGTGAAGATCAAATATTTCGACACTGTGCCGGTTGCGACAAGTTTATGCGTACTGAAGAGTGGTTACCTCTTCGTCGCGAGCGAGTATAGCGATCAGTGAGTCTTGCGGCTCTGGGTTGTTCAAATTGATCTGTGTCAGGAACCTCTACCAGTTCCAGAGCTTGGCGGAAGACGACGAGGAGCAGGAATGGGCATCATCCGACTACTCCGAAAATGGTATCTCCAGCGGTCCCCTACCTTACGCCTTCTTCAACCCTCGACCCCTCCAGAACCTTCTCCTCGTCGACACCCTCACATCCCTCGATCCCATCACCGATGCACAGGTGGTCAATCTGCTTGGGTTAAATTCGGATACGCCGCAGATTTATGCTGCTTGCGGACGGGGGCCAAGGAGTACGTTCAGGACGCTGAAGCATGGCTTGGAGGTCAATCCTATTGTTGCGTCGCCATTGCCTGGTGTGCCGACTGCGGTGTGGACGCTGAAGCTGACCGAGAATGGTGAGTCGACTTTTTCGATTAAGCTGATTTTCAGACGAGTTTGACTCCTACATTGTCCTTTCCTTCCCGAACGGAACTCTTGTCCTGTCAATCGGTCAGACCATAGAGGAGGTCAACGACACGGGTTTCATATCGAATCATCCTACTCTCGCTGTACAACAACTCGGTTCCTCAGGCCTCCTCCAGGTCTATCCTCACGGTCTGCGGCATATCCGCGCGGCAGATCGGGTCGACGAGTGGTCAGCGCCGCCTGGGCAGGCTATCGTCACGGCGACAACGAACAAGCGGCAGGTTGTTATCGCGCTCAACACGGCTGAGCTGGTGTACTTCGAACTAGATGCGGAAGGCTCGTTGAGCGAGTATCAGGACAAGAAAGGGCTGCCCGGGAACGCGAACTGTTTGAGCATTGCGGAGGTCCCGGAAGGGCGAAGGAGAACCCCGTTCCTGGTGAGTAGGCTACTAGCGCAATGAGCCGTTTCTGACACTCAATAGGCCGTTGGATGCGATAATCAAACGGTCCACGTCATCTCGCTCGAACCTGACAACACCCTCGAAACGCTCAGCTTACAGGTACGTCAGCTTCGCGCGTCTACCAATGTCTGCTGACGGTTGCGACAGGCTTTGACCGCTCCGCCGGCCTCCATCTGCCTCGCCGAGATATTCGATACATCCGTGGACAAGAACCGGCTCACCATGTTCCTCAACATCGGCCTTGCCAATGGTGTACTCCTCCGAACCGTAGTCGATCCCGTCGACGGCTCATTATCCGATACTCGATTACGGTTCCTCGGTGCGAAACCGCCAAAACTCGTTCGATCTACCATACACGGCTCACCCTCTGTCATGGCGTTCTCGGGGCGGACATGGCTGCTTTACACGTACCAGGATATGCTGCAGACTCAGCCGTTGATTTACGACACCTTGGAGTATGCTTGGACACTGTCTGCAAGTATGTGTCCGGATGGATTGATCGGGATATCTGGGAATACGCTCCGGTGAGCGTTCTGAGCACCATCTCAGCTTTCACTAACGGGAAGCTCAGGATATTCACGATACCGAAGCTTGGCGAGAAGCTCAAGCAGGACCTCATGCCCCTCACATATACACCTCGGAAATTTATCTCACATCCTTACGAAACCATCTTTTACGTTATCGAGACCGATCATCGGACGTATGGTCCGAAAGCGGTTGCTCGGATGCTTGCGGAGAAGGTAAGCTTCACGTACCGAGACTCATGACAGCGCTAATGCGCCGCAGGAGGCAAGCGGTAGTCGGACAGATCGAGCGTTACTAGACCTATCTCCGACTGAGTTTGGGCGGCCGCGAGCACCTGCCGGAAGGTGGGCATCGCTTGTTCGGGTCATGGATCCAGTTGTGGTATGTCAGCCCTTTAGACTATCTTCTTGATCTGACGATGTTAGAATGAATCCTTAGCAACGTTAGAGCTCGATGAGGACGAAGCGGCGTTCTCTTTGACGATCTGCTACTTCGAGCGGATGGGTGGGGAGCCGTCATTAGTCGTTGGAACAGGCGTAGGAATGCATTTGACCCCCCGATCCTGCCGGGGAGGGTGGCTTCGAGTGTATGCGATCAAGGAGCAGGGGAGGGTACTGGAGCTCATGCACAAGGTGGGTGACGATCCTTTGGTCGAGCTGACGGTCTTCAGACCAAAACGGATGACGTTCCGATGTGCGTGGCTGGGTTCCAGGGTTATATGCTTGCTGGAGTTGGCAAGGCTTTGCGGCTGTACGAGATGGGGAAGAAGGCGTTGCTACGGAAGTGCGAGAACAACGCGAGTAGTCTCGTATCCTCTGATTTATCTCCTGACGCGTGTCCTTTAGGGCTTCCCAACCTGCGTCGCTACCATCAACGTCATCGGTGCGCGGATCATCGTCGGCGACATGCAAGAATCCACCTTCTACTGCGTCTACCGATCCATCCCAACCCGACAACTCCTCATCTTCGCCGACGACTCGCAACCTCGATGGCTGACATGCGTTACGAATGTCGACTACGAAACGGTAGCTTGCGGCGACAAGTTCGGGAACGTTTTCCTCAACCGATTAGATCCGAGGGTCGGTGAAGGAGTGGATGACGATCCGACTGGAGCAGGAATCCTGCATGAGAAGGGTTTCTTGATGGGCGCGGCGCACAAGACGGATCTGATTGCGCATTACAATGTGGGAAGTATAGTCACGTCGTGAGTATGAGCGCTCGAGCTGTGCTGACTAGAAGGTTGACGAAGGTGTCGATGGTGTCTGGCGGGAAGGATGTATTGGTGTACACGACGATTTCTGGGGCGGTTGGGTGTCTCATCCCGTTCATCTCGATGGATGATGTGGAGTTCATGACGACATTGGAGATGGTGAGTTGTGTTCGCTGGATGAGCTGATCTCTCAGCATATGCGGTCGAACAATACCTCGCTGGTCGGACGGGATCACCTGGGTTACAGAGGGTACTATGCACCGGTGATGGGAGTTGTCGACGGGGATCTGTGCGAGAGTTTCGGCTTGTTGCCGTACGCCAAGCAACAGGGGATCGCTGCGGATCTGGATCGGAGTGTTGGGGATGTGCTGAAGAAGCTGGAGCAGATGAGGACGAGTAGTGCGTTTTAGGGGAGACGGACGTGACATGCATCTGAAGCATTCTGTCGAATGGCTTTGGCACGCACCGGTTGCTTTTAACCTTGCTAAAGGTTGATATACGGTGAGACCTCCACTTTGCGATGACGAGAGAGAGACGTCCGCGGAATCGAGAGTCGGAGCGAATCTCTATGTTGGAAATTTCTGCTGTCAAAACGTTAAAAATCTCTCAGCGGCTTTCGAGGAGAGAAGAGCTGTGCACGCGTCGTCAACCGCTGTGTCCGTGATCGACCCTTTGAGACCCCACCTTGTAGATCGACTCCGTCACACGATGAAGGTTCGTTGAAATCCTTCTTCCAATGAATACCTTCTCAACTCCGCTCTGTGGCTGACGCTCGCACGCCCTCGCAGTTCACCTCACCCGAACAACAAGCCGCCTACCGATCTGCAAACATCCGAGGAGGTCTTACCGGTATCGCCCTAGCCACAGGGGTTTCCGTACCTTCCTATCTCATCCTAAACTCCCGTTCAAATTTTTATCGTTCCCTCCCGATAGCAGCGAAAGCCTTCGGATTCGTCGTCATAGGCGTTCCATTTGTATTTATCAGTGCAGAGAAGGCTGGAGAAGCTTATGATCGGAGTACTTGGACTGGGGCTGGGAAGAGGGAGTTGGATATGGTGGAGGAGAGGGAGAGGCAGAGGTGGGATTCTTTGGGGTTCGGGGAGAAGTTTGGGGATTGGGGGAGGAGGAACAGGTATGGGATTATTGGGAGCGCGTAAGTTGGGTCGGTTTCTTTTTTTTCACCTTAGCTGGTTGGATTACGGAAGGGCGGGATAAGGGGGAGTAAAGGTGGTTGAAAGAGGGGTTCGAGTTTGGGTTGGGTGGAAGGGGTCGAAGCTGTGGGAACGAGTTTGAGCTTTGAGCTGATACTCAAACTCAGGTGGGCAGCTTGTATGGTCGGATCGTTCGCTCTAGTCTCGAGGAATAAATATCAATCGTTCTCGCAAAAGGTGAGTTGGCGCTTCTCTTCGTCCTCATGACTACGCAATGGCTCTGACCGCATCAAGGTATCGCTCTTTACCAACCACTCCCTGTTGTACACCTCTTTCTCCTTTTTCTATTTGAAGGATCTTCTCTTTGGTATCTAGAGAGGCTGACTGAGACTCCCGGTAGCTCGTCCAAGCTCGTGTCTACGCACAAGGTCATTGCCTCTTTCTCCATCACCCTCAAACTAGAGCTGAATACCCGTCTCGTAATCAGGCCTGACGATCGGCCTCCTCCTAGCCGCGGGGATAGCAGCAGGAACAAGCTCAGATGACGAGACCGTTCAACTGAAGGAAGATCATTCATGGCGGGAGATCCTGGGTTCGTCCAAAAACCAATCCCTCATCTCACTTTGTGCTTGATGGTGCTGATGATATTGCTCAGAGCAAGAAGGTGTACTTAAGCGGGAAGGGGCACTGCAGACGAATGATCCTGTACGAGCGGAGCAGATGAAAGGGGGGTCTCATTTGGCTAAACCGAAGCGTGGGGAGTGAGTAGACGGGATTTGACGGGGTACGCCAGAGTCAGTGGTGTATCAAGCAATGCAACTTCATGTATAGATCTTTATTAAGAGCTATAGACACGGCTATAGAGCGAGATATCTCGTCTCCTAAACCTTTTGTTTTTCCTTCATGAGAAGGTGTGGCTTCGGTGGTAGTTGTCACGATTGACTTGTTCAATATAGATCTAGAATGAAGCTGACTGCGCCATGTTGAAGGGCAGCGATTCAAGGATGACATTTTGAGCGAGACTGGAATGAGAGAACATCAGACGGAATGCTGGATAAGATGCCATGCGACAACATGATAGAACAGGCCCTTACGTATTAAAAACCGGGACACTGGACCATCGAAAAGAAATGCGCTATGCGGTAAGCGAACCTCTTATGATCTCCCCTTCATCCGACTGAAGACTCCACTCGGCCTCGAACCGAATCCTTTCCCTCCGCCCTGATACCCTCCAGGCGTGAATGGCATTGGCGGACCCGCACCTCGTCGTCCACCTCCTCCCTTGTTGCGTCGCTTCTTGGAATTGGGGGAGATGTGCTGATATGCCGGTGTTTCTCGCTGCATCTTTGTACGAGGTTCAGAAGGGTTGTACCCGAACCTTGAAGGGCGTTCGTCGGGTGGAGAATGGGAAGATGAAGGAATTCGAGGAGCGGGACTGTATGGTGGAGGAGCGTGAACGGTCTCGGTCAGGGCTTGTCGTTTCGCATCGTGGCTTGCGTGACCGTTTACCAAATGGTCGTCCTCGCGCATCCGCTTGATAGGAGAGCTATGACCGTTCGGGATCACAGTTGGACGATGACCGTTGGCTGCAAGCATCGACAAGACAGGCGTCGAATATGTTCCATTTGTCGAGATGGGCGTTTGAGCCGGACGATTACCGTTCATAGAGCTAGGCGTCTTGGTCGTGAAAACAGAGCCTCCAACCCCAATGCGGATGTAACTGAGCAGGTATGCCGTCCTATCTCCTAGCACCCGACCAACCGGAATCGACGTCATATCCTCGTCGTCCGCGTGGTACCAAGAACCGTTCGGAGCGCGGACATAGCTGGTATAGTGCCCGAAGCGGGGCTCGACGCCGTGGTGACATGTGACCCCGAAGAGGCGGTACTTTGCCCCGCCGACCTGCGCGTATAAGCGGCGTTCACATGAATATAGGAAACTCATAGCTTACGCTCGGATCCACCGTATATGGCGTGATGTCCAGCCCTTCCGGAAACTCGATGGGATCATTGTACTTGTCCGCTCTAGCTTTCCCGTTCCATGTATTATAGTTGACGCTGAATCGCTTGAGGTGGAATGTGAGGATCGGAGGGGCACTGGCGATTTTGAACGCCTTAGTAGCGACTGCTTTGGCTTTACAGCTGTTCCACCATCAGCCTTGCCCCTTCTGACAGCACCATAATGATTCACGTACTTCTCGCAGCGGTACGCATTGTCCCCGTCCAACCTATCCTCCTTCACGAACCCCTGCAACATCTCCCTTAAAGTCCTTTTATTGGGCGCGACATCGATGGAGAGGTCGAGGAAGGAATCGAATGTGTCGCTGGGCTGCTTGCATCGGGTACAGGTAACTCGGGAACGGATCATCCCGCCCCAGACTCGGTGGACCCAGGTGGTACGCTTCAACTTCTCCGAGACGTCCCTACGACATAGCCTTCAGAGATGGAACAATCATGGCAGGAGAAGAGCATACCTGGGGTAAGAAGCCAATGCAGAATTCTGTAAGCCATCGGTCACAAATCGAAAGAATTCGTGGGTATCCTCCTGCCGGTTCTTGTTGAATGCCTTCTTGATCTCTACGTTGCTGTCCTCAGCATCGAGTAACTTTGTTGGATGGAGCGACGTACGAGACAGATTACGATGCACCTCATCCGGATGATACTTAGATTTCCCTGACCAATGCTCCTTGTTCGCCATCCTGCTCAATACGCATAACATGCAGAATCCACGTTTTGCCTGGACACCTGATCCTGCCATCAGCATCTCCAAAACCCTACACATGCACACTCACATGTTGGCGGGTCATGCCCTTGTGCTATCCGCAGGACTGGAGGGGTATGCAATATCACCTGTAGGGTTGCGTTTGCATAACAAGCCATGGACGGGTTGTACAGCCCAGCCGCAGGTGTTCGTAGTGAAGCGACGGAGGATGGCCAGGTGAGGTCGATATCCGCTGGGTAGAGAGATGTGTCAGGGGATTTGCCTTTCCGATCCGATGGAGGGGTGGTGGGAACTGTCGAAAGAGAGGTTTGTTGAGAGGTTTTAGGGGGAGTCACGAGATGAGAGGTGGATGAGGAAGCGTGACCGTTGGCTTGAGAAGAACGAGTCGGCCCGTCGAGCTGTGCAGGCCGGTGAGGCGGACTGGATGGACCCATGAGCACCTCCTTCGTACCGACTGAGGTCGCCCAGTTGCCCTTTTGCACCACCTCGCCAAAGACTAACGGTTCGCTGAGCATCTCACCCAGCAGCCGCGAAGGGAGAGAGGGCTTTACGAGGCTCATCTCGCCTAGTCTGACGCCGAGGGCTGCTTCAGTGACCCATGGAAATGCGTTGGATAACGAACAAGACAGTCGGTGTGATGGGACGAAAATCAAGAGGAAAATCAACCGGTGGATTTGCTTCCGCGGTTCAGTGGCGGAAATTTGTGGCACAAAAGCAGTCTTTGGCTGTGCGTTCTTTGAAGGGATATCGTCCTTGACACCGCTTGCATGGAATGATCCGTAGAATGATGACGGGCTAATTCGCTGTAGACTGACCTAATGGATTTGGAGAGTGATTCAGGCCCTTCTGCTCTCAATCCAGCAAACCTGACTGTAGCCATCCATTCATCTTCGCGACTTCTTACCCTTACCAATCGTTTTATAGTGATCTCGCGACTTCTTACCCTTACCAATCGTTTTATAGTGATCTCAATTCTCCCACTTGGCTGTGTACAGTATCAAACCCCAACATTACTGGAAAATAGCACAACTTTTCCGATCTTGCTCTGGTCAGGCTAGCAGAGGTTCCCGTCCGATAACTGGTAGAAACGTTCGATCCTCTAGCTTCGACGCTATAGTATTCCCTCATTAATCAGTCGCTCGCCAATCCCCATATCAAGTTAGCGTTGTACACCTTCGATCGCGACTTGTCAATCGGAACAGAGTGAACGTCTGACTTAGCGTCGTTGCCTACATGCACACGACAAGGCATTAGCCGAGCTGGATTGTGGTGTGAGACGTGAACCAGAGGGGAATTGGACATACGGATCAAGACCTTCGCAGATGTAGAGTCGTCTTTCGAGGGTATCAGGGAGAAACCCGCGTCGGAGAGAAGCTTCAGTCGGATGCTTTTCGCGATATATCAGCGTCCGATCGATTGCAAGGAAGTAGCCCCGCGGAGCTTCGCATCACCGGTCCTAGGGATGAGAGAGAGCCAATCCGACGCTCACATCTTTCCGTCAACCCAACCATCCTCCCCAACCTCCCTTCTGCCTACTTCCTTCTTCTCGCCCTTCCATCGTCCGACTTCGACCTCCTTCTTCGCGACTGCTGCTTGCTCCTCGTTCAGCTGTTTTCCGACAGCGTATTGTTGCTGTTCGAGGGAGCGGACTTGCGCGTCGTGCTCGGATGGCGTGGGTTGGGAGGCGGGTCGTGCCGCTCCCATAGCAGCGGAGTGGTGTTGTCGTGTCAGTGCTTCGAGAAGGAAGTGAATCAGCTCCTATCATTCAAATGAAGGGCAGAAGGGGGAGAGAAGGGCGATTGACTCACATCTCAGCTCATCTCGTAGCGCGTCAACAACCTCAGCCCGCTCCGTATTCACCGCTGCCTCCGCCGCCGCAATATCGCCTAGCTCATCATCGGGTGACAGAGTCGGTTCGACATCACGTATGATCTTCCTGAGCCCCAAGTCAGCGAAGGGTTCGGAGAACGAATCGCAGCCCCATCACTCACGCCAATTCTCGCCATTGATCATCCTGCAACTCGGAAGACTGGTTATGCTCGCTGTATGATCGATCGGGTGTCCCCAGCAGGTCTTGTGGTTGCGCAAAGACGACGGCAACCATGCCGACTACAAGGGCGTGAAGGGTACGGGATGTGACAGAGGGCAACTTCAACCCGTTTGAAGATTTGGATAGCCAGCGAAGGTGGAAGAGGAACTTGATCGTATGAGCAAAAGCAGGCGCCTTTGTTTATCGACGGACGCGCTTACAAGCCTATTTTCAATCTCAATTCTCCCCACTTGGCGCTTCTGCGTATTCCTGAGGGATGTTTACTTTCGTAGGACGTTTCCTATCACACTCATGCTGGATTTTAATTTCTATTGGGTGAAGAAGGCGATTGAATAAATGCTATCCCCACAAATCACCTCTGTTTTGTCATATCCGGTGCTAACATTACTTCTGTCGTTGCCGACCCTCTCCTTTCGTCTGCGGTTACCCACCTCTAAGAGACGACGCTCGATGCACCTATCCTGCGATAGTCGCCTCCATCCTCTTTATTGCCTCCACTTTCTGGTGCTCGACCTCAAAACTCGCAGCTTGTTCTGTCGTCGACTCGCCAGATAAGGGCGGATTCGACCTCCGGTCGAAAGATCTAGGCGGTGATAAAGGGGACTTTGGAGGTTGGAGATAAAATTGTGCAGGTGCTGGGAAGGGGATGATGAAGAAGTAAATGGACATGCACGATCAATCTATACCCTGCTACGCGTCGCCTTCTCGAAGGCGCGAACATATATGCTCGCTTCTATCCACTATCCACATTCGGATCCGGTGTACGCGGCGGACGAGCGGTTGTCGCTGACGTGCGAAGTGATGATGCTGTTGCCCATGTCGATTGCTCCGTTCCCAGTCGTCTCCAAGAGCTTGCCGTAGACTCACTCATCCGCTGATGCCTTCTCCATATCCATGTCCACCTCCTGATTCGACTCCGTCGCCGTCTGCCCGGTCCCCGCTAACTCCGGCCCCACCTCCATCCCGCCTCTCTTCCGATACGAATCGTGCTTTGGATTCTGGCGTATGCGGCAAGACTTCTCCTCGAAGATCGCCAATGAGCTAGGGAAAACCCGGTAGATGAACCCGGGTTTGCAGAGTCGCACTGATGAAGCACGAGTGCGCCAGAAGTTGGGTAAAAAGCGGTACCGAGCGCGAAGAATGATTTGGGGAGGGGATGATCGGGGTCGAGGACGGTTCGGATGGGGAAGGTGGGAGTACGAGAGTCTCTGATCTTCTTTTCCGTCCGGAGCTCCTTGATTCGGGTCTTGAGACGCCGGTCTTTGATGAGGTTCTGCGCTTCGATCGCCTCGAGCTGTTCTAGCGATCCGTACTGTAGGGCGAGGCTGAACAAGGCGTCTGCGACTTCTTCTGGTTCAAGTTTGCCCTTGACGAACCGTTGGATAGGTGAGACTGGGGACAATGGTAGAGCCGTGGGGGCATTACGAACTTCCCATCTCGACCGCAGACATCATCTATCTTCCCACGCTCACCCGTTCCGTCGTTCTCCAGCGGCGGTACTTCCGGTTCGCCTCGATCCTGATCCTTCTTAGCCTGACTACCCTCCCTGTCCTCGTCGGTCGTCGGGACTGCCTGTAACCCATGCTGCTTCGAGAAACACTAGTTGGTTAACTGTGAGACTACCTGGGACGGGATAGGACATGCTTCGTCATTGATAACGCTGACTTGAGAAGCAGGAGGGCCAGAATTGGTGGCCAAAGCGCTGATTCCAGAATCTTCCCTTTGGCCGAATGGAAGGGGCATTCGGTGCTTAGTCATGGTTCAGATAACTGTTCAGATTACTTACGCAACAAGTTTAAAAGCCTTTACGTCATATTCCGCACGGATCTTCCTGGATTTGTTCAGTCCATATAACATGGAGCCATGTCGGGACTCGGAGCGAAGACATCGACAGCTAACAAAGTTCGCTGGTCTAGAATTCGCCAAACCTCTTTTATCGCTCACGATGCTGTCTGACCGTGGGCGTCGATGTTGGTGCGAGTAGTCTGCCGCTTGAAGCCCCCGCGCCTCCGAGATTATAGCAGGCAAGCTCGCCAGCAAGTGATCACCCTCGATATCCTTCTCCGACTTGAAGAAGATCGCCGGTCGATACTTCAGCAGACGCTTTCGATCGTTGTTGCCACCTTACCTAGAGTATGACTGGATCCCAAACCATGCTATCAGCGGAAGCGTAAGTCCCAGAGATGCCGAGACAAACTCACTTGGATGAAGCGCGGGTAGGGAGATGAGCCACAATCCTGACTTCTGAGATCGTCATCGTCCGGAAATCAACTACCCTCTCCTCGGTAAGGCTGGGTTAGGATCGTCAAGTCGTAAAACGATGCGAGGTCTTTCGCGACTTTTCTTTAGACGCTATCGATCCTGCGTATTACTTCGGGTTGGGAAGCCCTTAAACGCGTCAGGTAGGACTTGGCATAAGCGTCATACAGCTCTTGCGCTTTGTCTGCCGCGATATCCCTTTTCGGCATTCTCGAGTCTGCATGAGAAATCCTTGGCCAATGAGAGGGAAAGCTGACCTATTCGTGCTTGTCGAAGCAGTCTTCTGCTGAGGTGTGGTAGAACCCCTTGAAAAGCTTCTGGAAAGGACTGGCAAGGCTCGCTCGTGCGAGTAAAGGGGAAGGCATCGTCAAAATTGTATGGTCCACGAAGGACAGCGAGGTCGGGATCCGATCTGATGAATTCGACGAGCGCCTCGCTGAGCATTACTGCAATCGATCACGAATGCGGATACTATCCAGTGAAAGAGATAGTCTCGGATGGAGGGAAATGCTGATCGAGTTTACCCGCTTCGTTTTAGGAGGAAGGGTAGATGAAAACGGTCAAGACGCGAAAGAGGGGCTCAAAGACGAACCATCAAAGTGGGGGAAGATCCTTCATGCGGTCAGTCGCTATCGTGGAAGCTTCTGCAAAAGGAGCCTGTTAAGAGGATGCCAGTAGGATTCATGAGTAGTCAATAAAGACAGACAGACAGACCTGCTTCCTTCAGCTGCCGAGGAGGAGAATATGAGGTGGAAGAACAAGGATTTGGCAGATGGAAAGGATACGTGGGTGATAATCCACTACTGTCAGAATGCTTTGCAAGGATTCTGAATGCTATGCAAGGATTTGAAATGCTACACAATGCTCTACCGCTTGTCAGTGCACACTTAGACCTTTGTAATGGTCGGACTCACACCATCTATGAGCACGGCTACCGCCTATTGTGCTATCCCCTTTCCCCGCTGCTCATCGTACATCTCATTGAACCCTCGCCCGATGAGCATCCGCCTTATCTCCTGAGTGCCGGCGCCGACCGTATACAGTCTCGAGTCACGTAATAACCGTCCAGCGGCATAGTCTGTGAAGGGCGTCAGATTGGGTTCCTGCGCGTGGCAGATTCATCTGACCATTGATGTATCCGTTGCCTCCCTATGCTGTGTTAGCTTCACGTTCCAGAAAGCAGAGAAGCGCTGTATGACGGACGAGACATTGCTGCGCCTCCATCGAAACCTCTACCGCTCGATCTGATGAATACAGTATTGCGCCGGCACAGTCCTGTATCGTAATTCTGTCAGCTCTTTTCATTCCATCAAAGCATCACCGACTTGGCGAGAAACATTGCCTGCATCACAAGCTCGCGCGACAGCGTATACGTATGCCCGCGAAGCGCTCAGCTTTGTGTACATGTCTGACCGCGGATCAGCAATGACTTCAGAAGTGAAAGTATGTCGTACCGGCAAGTTTGCCCTGCATGAGCTGGAAAGTACCGATCTTCCGATTAAACTGTTCTCGAGTATGAGTGTAGTCAAGGGTGAGGTCAAGGGCTGATTGCATGATGCTGAGGTGTTTTTTCAGCTTCTCGATTGCTTGGTTCCCTGAAGCCAAAAAAGACCTACCCAAGCGGTCCACCACTCAAGACCAATCGCTCCAGATCTAAGCCAGACATCAGGACCGCCGCACCCTTCCCGACTGTTCCCAGGACGTTCTCTTGACTTTCGTCAGCATGATGTATTGCATGTTTGAACAGAGCAAACCTTCAGGTATTTCAACGTTATCAAAGAAAACCTCCGCCGTTGGCGATCCTCGCATCTAGTTGCATATCAGTTGACTATCGCAGCCAGAAGGTACCCAACTGACGCCAAACTTGTCCAACTTCTCCCCAACCCCGAACCCCTTCGAACCCCTGTCCACCAAGAACGCAGTCAACCCCTTCGAAGCAGGTCCATCTGTCGACGTTCGCGCATATATTATGAACGAAGAAGATAGTGGTGCGTTCGTGATCCTATTTGCCACAATCAATTGCCATCCCGTACGCTTAACTGGAGCGAATATACCAGCACTTCGACCCATTCATGATATAATGCCCATCGTACTTCTCGGCCTTTGTCCTCATGCTCACTACATCTGACCCGGAGTTTGGCTCGGACATGGCGAGTGAGCCTATATGTTCGCCGGTCAGAAGGGGAGGGAGATATTTCTTCAGTTGTGTTTCCGCTGCGATCGAGCGTCAGCGGGAATGACCCAGACTTGAGTACGCATCCCACTCACTTCCCCATCGCATGAGCTGGTTGACCATAAGATTTGAGTGTGCCTGTTTTGCATGAGCCATATCTCTCAGTAAGTCCAGCGGTCATACCCCATAGCTCAGCCCAACAGATGCAGATGCTCGACTCAGCTCTAATCTCATCAGCTCCTTCCTGCTTTGACATCAGCTTCCCACTCACCCTCCATAGCGATAGTATGTTCTAGGTAACCCAACCCCAATCCTCCCCATTTCTCAGGTACAGTCACCCCCAATAAACCCATCTCGCCCATCTTAGGAAACATGTCCTAATCACGTCTCATTCAGCGACTTGTTATCCTCCGACACTGCAAGGTAGACTTACAGCAGGCATGAGGTTGGTCTTATCTATCTCTGCCGCACGAGGAGCTACCTCCTTCTCCGCAAATCCAGCTACGACTTGTCGAAACTGGGTTTCATGAGACTCCCCAAACGTGAGGCCCGATAGAGAGCACTCACCTCTTCTTGCTCCGGAGTAAGACCAGCTACAGCAGGGTTGTAAGACGAAGCCCATCGGACCGCTCGTATCCGAGGAAGACATCGTAGAACTGGCAGACGGCGTAGGATACTTGAGCTGGATGTCGCATTGACCCCAAACATTATGAAGACTACGACAGTGCAGGTGAAGATCGTTTTGCGTACAGTGATTGTACGAAAAGTTAAGAACGCGCCGGCCAAATCGGCTACATTCCGAACAGCTTGCCGGCCGGAGCTTGCGTGGCAGTGTGGCAGGACTTTCGACGGCCCCGTGTACGCATTCAAATGCCTCGAATCATACCGGAAGGGAGATGAGACTGTAGAAAGATCACGTCCTGGTGCTTGAGCGGACATGTTAGAGTTTTTATTGCTGGACTACGACTCATCGAGACCCGTTCAAACACGTAGCCTCTTGCTTCAGCCGAGTATTGGGTGAATATTCGATCTCAGTGGAAGGGCAGCGGTCGGCCCATGATCATTGCGACCGTACGTTCCTATAGCAACCCCGTCGTTTCGAGACAAGTTGACCTTCCGCGAGAACTTGAGAAGTGACGATGACAGTAGCGATAGAATGAGATGCGGTCCATCTAGGAATCTATATGTGTTCTAGGCAGACAATCCCCTCTGGCGGAACTGCGCTCCCGTCAGCAACGACCTAGCAGGGGACCATCGACAAACCTCCTCGATCACTTCCATCACCCTCACCACATCCTCCTTTGTCCACTTCCCCTCAACCTTACTCATATACCTCCCCTTCGCTCCACCGCCTTTCACCCTTCCCTTCCCGTTCTCCCCACCTTCAAGCGCCCCTTTCAGCTTCTCATTCACCTCCTTCGCCAGATTTTGATCTTTCGACTGAATCAACAGCAGACTCGGAGTCATACCTAAGGGTGTCGAGGTCACAACAATCACCGCCTTTTCCTCGGACAGGACGAATGTGCTCGCAACGGCACCGAGGAAATCGAAATCGTGCGTCCCCTTCTCCGTCCTTTGCACCCAAACAGCTGCCTGTTCCGAAATTTCTCCAACAGCTCTTTCGGCAACCATCTTGGCGATCTCCGCCTTCAATTCCTTCTTCCTCGAGATGAGGTCTTTCCGTTGTTCCTCGTTCTGTGCACTTCTTTCCGGCACATCGTCGCGCCGAACTCCAATAGCTTGCGCAGCGAGACTCATCCCTCGACTAGCTTGGATCAGACACCTGATAGCTCTGGGTCCAGCGGTGAAGTAAAGCTTGGTCGGGACGGAAGAACTTGGTTTCGTAGCATTAGGAGATCCAGAAGGGGGAATGACATGGATGAAGCCGCAGTGCGAGAGAGAGGGAACTTGAGTACCGCAACATGCATTTCGGTCGATCCCGTCGATCACGATGTGTCGGATCACGCCCTGTAGAGGTCAACAACCCTGCTTGTTTACCGGAATGGTTTTACCTACATCAGTGTAGTCGGTCGGTATACCTCTGTTCTCCCTTACTCCAGCAGCAGTCATCTTGACGAAGCCTTCTTCCTGCATGTCAACATCCACCCAAACCCTCTTTTCCTCTTGTATGAGGGCGTTGCATTTCCGTTCAATTTCCTCTGCTTCCGACCAAGTCAGACCTCGGGCAAGTTCGATGTATGGGGGTTCGAGGGAAGGGTAAGATGTAAGGGACCAAGAGAGAGTAGGGAGGTTGTATGTGTCTAATACCGCCGAAAGGAGATGTTGAGCTGTATGTATGGACATCTTCAAACCATCAATCAATCTTCAGTCTATAACGCCTCTCAACGTCCATCGGTTTGATGACTCACATGGTCCTGCCGCCGATCCCAATCCACCTCAAGCTCCACCTTCTGCCCCTCCAATCCCTCGAACAGATGTTCGTGCTCCTCCATCACTCGAATAACGTGGACCGAATCCAGCTTCCGTCTCAGACATCCCTCGACGACGAACGATCGTCTCGTTTCGTTCGGATCCATAACCCATAGCTTCCCCGTATCAGATGGCTGGCCACCGCCTGTAACGCATCAGGAACTGATATGGCATCCCATTATGAAACCCACCTTCCGGGAAGATAACTGTATCCTCAACCTCAACTTCCCACAGTCTACCAGCCTGAGGTGTAATCGATGTCGTCACTTCGGGCTTTTTCTTGTTGCCCTTACCTTTTTGAGGTGGAGGTCCAGCGATAGATGCTGGGCGAGATGAGAGGACGATACTATCTAGTCGTCGGAGCAAAGGGTCACCTGCGATGCGTCGAGCTCAACAATTTTCATTGAGTCGCGACGACGGAAGGACGCTCACGCTGGCATGCTAGGAGACCAACGATACGCTTCGAGGACAGGTTAGCAGGGTCGAAGTGGATACGATGATAGTCCTTTGGAGTCGGAGTTGGGGGAAGCGGCGGACTAAGAGTATATGTCATGGTGTACAGACTCGTACAGCCTAGACTTCCTGTAGCTAATCGCGTTACAGCCCGAGCTGCCAAGAGCGTCTACACATCAAAACAAATGAAGAAGGCAGAAAAGACGGTGGAGGTTTCTATCATTCCGGATATCTCCGGACCGCTTGGGATGATGTGGGATGACGTGGAACAATCTACGTGGTGATCCTTTGAGGAACCCCCTCCTTTTATTAGATTTGAAGTATCTCCTTTCTCTCAGAGAGCGCTTGCCACTATCATTCTCCCCCCTGCTACATATCCGCCGATCTGACAAGTAGCCTTGTGAAAAGGCATAGCTCTTCATCGCCATGCCATCGCAAGAAGCTGTTACCAACCCTGATCCAAGCCTCAAGCTTCTCCATAACCCCCTTCACTCTCGAGGGAATGGGATTTCCAGCCGAAAACAAGCTTGTCGGGTGGCTATTCGACGGAGTTTACGGAAACGAGTATGGAGAACTACTTCGACAGGCACAAAAACATAACGCAGTTCTCCCTACTTCAAATAGCCAAGAGCAGATGGATGAGCGGGCGAGTCACCCTCACCGAAGCACAGATCAATAATCTCTGGCTTCATCATTCACTCTTCTCGACGCACGCTCCCCACCCGTGCTCAGATTTCGTGTACAAACTCGACTGCGCTAAATCCGCTTTCTACAATGATAGGACGAAGAGACTTACTTTGGATGACTGCCGGGCTCGACAGGGCGATGAGACGGGTGACGATTTCCTCGATCTGCTGACGATGTTGGTCGACTGTATCAAGAAGGAGGCTGAAATTAATGAGGTCCAGACGGAAGGCGGTATGTCGGAACCCTCTCGGTGAGTATCTCTGCGCGGACCTCTCCACCGCCTAGCTTGTTTGCCGACCAAGCTGATCCAGCGAACAGTCGCGACCTCGCCAAGATGACAATCGCATTGAACACCGAGTTCAACGGCGAGTATCCAACCTCACTCGAAACGTTCGGGATGAGCTTTGATGTCAAAGGACAACTTTCAAGTCTCGCAAATTCTCATGACGATCTTCGACATCGTCTCAAACGTCAAGGACCTCCCAAAAACTGATAGACCGTCTGTTCTGTGGACGGCGTTGAATGGAGGCGTATTAAATCTGGGGCGACTTTGCAAGGGCTGATTGAGGCTTCGTCCGCGACTGGCCATTATCGGACGAAGCTAGATGATCGTGGGGTTCGCACTCAAGCCGAAGCTCACCGAGGGTGATCTTATCCGTCTACAGCGGTTGGAGGGCGATAGAGACCGTCTCAACGGCGGGGATACTGGTTCGTTTGCGATTTGATGAGGTATGGATCCGCAATGAGGACTACGTACGTCCATTGATTTAAGGCATGCATGGCCGTCTGTGAGCAATGACGTCTAGCAAGACATTCAAGGCAAGTCGCCTTGTCAAGAGGTATAACTTAGAGGAAGCTTAAAAAGCGGCACTGTATTATAGAATGATAGTGCAAAGCGTCCGGTCAGTCAACAGTCAGAGCCAGATCAATGTCGTGAAGATCCGTTGCATTTCCTTCCCTTTCCGAAGTGCCCTTGCTCAACCATGAGCGAACCTCCTTCGTATCCGATCGTCAATTTCACTTTCTCCCCTTTGCAGCCCGCTTCTCCCGCTTCTCCACCGAAGCACTCGAGTCCCAATCGACATCTGCAGCTAACAGTTCCGGATGACCATTCTTCTCAAGCTTCGAATCGAAGAAACCGTCTCGATATCCTCTCACTATCCGCTCGAGCAGATCTGAAGTGGATATTGCTGGTGTCCGGCGTGTAGGGACGAAGCGGCCTACCGTTATGAGCTCTATATATTCAAAAAATATAGGCAGGTTTTGACTGACCCGATTTCTTGGCGAAAGCGTAAACGTCATCGTAGTCCTTGCTCGGGTATAAAAGCTCGTCATGTGCGATGTAGTCGATATCATACTTGTCCAGCCATGCCTGGTCTACTACCCAAGGCGCGTCAGGCAAGACCTCATCCGCCCAACGACAATGTCGAATTGATTCGCATCGTTCGGCGTGAGTCATTGCTGGTGCAGATTTGTGTGATGCGCAGAGGGCGTCGGAGCATACCCCTACCAGTAGCTGGACTCGCGGAAATGACAACTTCGCTTGCCGCAGTTGCAAGGCGTGTCTGAAAGCATCGTCAGCTGTGCTGTCACATCTTTGAACCTGACTCACCCAAAGTGGAAAAGGTCATACACTCCGTCTGCGTAAACCCTGACGACCTTTCCATCTGATGGTGCATTCGTCCTCCACCATCTCTCGAACCCTTCTTCGGGTTCTCCGTCGATAGCACGTCGCACGAAAGCACGTATATCCTCCAAAGGTAATTCCTTAGGCCGGGTGAGCATCTTTGGTGGACCAAGAGCAGAGTTTGATGATTTTGTCGATAATGGATCAGTCTGGGATCGTTTAGGTTCAGCTAAGGAGTTGGACTTCTGTACGATGACATCTGCGGGGACGAAGTGCTTGAGTACAGGTGAGACTTCCGCGAGATTGGCTTTCGAGACTTTAGGGTTAGGTAAGGGTTGAGAGGTGGATGGTGAGGTCATGAGGGTCAAAGGTGTGTCCGGGGCTAGTCCGGATAGAGGTGCAGGTGATGATGGTCGACGAATGTGATGGGAAGTTTGATGGTGAGCGGCATGGACAGGTGTACCTCCGACGGTGGAAGAGCTCTCGACATCACCGTCGTACCTACGGCTATGATCAGCTTCATATTATACGGTCGCACTGATGGGAACCACTCACAGCCCTTCACTCTGACTACCTTCCCCGCTTCCCTCTTCCGCCCGCTTCTGTCCCCCTAATGCTCTCCTCACAGCAGGTGGAACAGGGTTGGCGACCGCCGGAGCAGCAGGATGGAGATTCGATCCTTGAGAAATACGGGGTGATGAAACTGCTGCAGGTATACCTTCTCGGACAGAGAGAAGGGATCCAACGTCGGAAACGTCGTTATCTATGGGGTGATATCCGTATGTTTGAGGCGATATGACGCCCGCGTTGATCGTTCAAGGGGATGAAAGGAGGGGTAGTATTTAGGAGTCGGGGTCGTTGCAGAGTAAGGAAAGCGACGAGGGACCGTCCATGAGAAGCCAGGACACGCGAGGGAAGAGAGGTGATGACGATGAGCTGCTTGCACGAGTGGCGTTGGATCCACCCACCTTCTTCACTAGCATCCTGAGAGCTACCCGCATCCCGGTTACCACGCCGCTCTCCTAACCTCGCTCCTCTATTTCGTTGCCGACCTCCAGGGGGTGCAGACATCTAACGCCAAGAGCCGGGAGTGTTAGGCAGCTGATTATGCAGTATAAAAGCTGGGTACGGGGATGCTATCGAGCAGTTTATACTGGATTTCAAGGTTTATGCGGGCTTTTTGAAGGGATATGACGACATATCCCCGGTAAGGAGATTGAAAATAGGCTTGGAAGCGCGTCCGTCGATAAACAAAGGCGCCTGCTTTTGTCAAACGGGTTGAATTGCCCTCTGTCACATCCCGTACCCTTCACGCCCTTGTAGTCGGCATGGTTGCCGTCGTCTTTGCGCAACCACAAGACCTGCTGGGGACACCCGATCGATCATACAGCGAGCATAACCAGTCTTCCGAGTTGCAGGATGATCAATGGCGAGAATTGGCGTGAGTGATGGGGCTGTGATTCGTTCTCCGAACCCTTCGCTGACTTGGGGCTCAGGAAGATCATACGTGATGTCGAACCGACTCTGTCACCCGATGATGAGCTAGACGATATTGCGGCGGCGGAGGCAGCGGTGAATGCGAAGGATACGGAGCGGGCTGAGGTTGTTGACGCGCTACGAGATGAGCTGAGATGTGAGTCAATCGCCCTTCTCTCCCCCTTCTGCCCTTCATTTGAATGATAGGAGCTGATTCACTTCCTTCCCGAAGAAGTCGGCCGCTTGATTCGATTCGGCAAAGAAAGCTTGAACAAAATGGACGCTTCTCCTCAACCCTCCTCTCGAATGAGAAACAGCACCGTAAACGGCGAACCAAACAGTTCACGTCAAGGTCCCGTGTCTTTGGCTATATCGTCGTACCAATACTGCTGCGTTGGCGGTAACAAAGATCCGCGAGCAACTTGCTTGCCACTTTCCTCGCGAATCTCCTCAACCTCGTCATCCTCATCTCCTTGGCACCACTCACGTCGGCCTCATTCTTAAGCTCTGGCCAGGGAGTAGCCGGTCTCGGTCGATCACTCTATACTCCGACCTGCTGCTTCACCTCTCTCAACGTGTTTTTTCTTCCTAGCCTCTCAATGCTGGATTCCCACCCTTAATCCAACATTCTTCGCCGATGCCGCGAAATGTCACGCCTCGAACCCGGTCTACCTCGAAAGTCTAGCTTGGTGCATGAAGCACGAACTGTCCGATTGATGGCGTGGACGACGCAGAGATACAACAATGCTGGGTCAAGGTCGCCGCGGGCGGTTTGGAGGTCCCGAGCTGGCAGAGTTACCTAACGATGGAGCCGAATATAACGCTACCCATCGGAGCGATGGCTTTGATGGGACCGAGCTTGGTGGATCCGGTGGGGTACGATGTAAGCAAAGATACTCTTCTCGGTTATACCCAGGGGGCGAAGAATCATGAAGTGTACAGGTATGTCCTAGCATGCGTTCTCTCGCCAGCGAGTGACCAGTGTCGCCATTGTCGCGGGAAGCGTAGCCTTTGCGTTATTGAACGCAGCGAAAGTCGGTTTGGATAGACTCATCCTTCGGATCGGCCACCGACCCTTTCACATCCCGCCCATCTTCAGCAAATATCTCCTGCTACCCGCCCCGCCTTACTCCACAAACGACACCTGCGGACCCTTCCCTTCAGATTGAGATACGTCCCGGACCGCGGTATCTCGATCATGATCGCGCTCTTAATCTGCCTCAGCGTCGGTTTCGATTCCCCAGGTTTTCCCGCATTCACCAACAACACCTGGTTCATCTCGAGTTCCAGCCTCTACACGTCCTCCATCGCCAACAGGCTAGGCGTCATGGCGATTACCAATCTGGCCCTCGCGATCATGCTATCGAGTCGAAGCTCGATCTTGATGTATTCACTGGTTGCAGTCGATCCACGATCATCGCATATCACCGTTGGGCAGGTCGTGTCGCCGCCGCCAAAGGAATGGCACATGGCGCAATATACCTGGAGTATCTGGCCAAGATCGTCACGGCCGCGGGCTCTTTGCATTACAGTGGGGCGGTGAACGCATATTGGGACTTGGGGATCAGCAGCTTGGCTATCTTCGCCGCCATTCTCGTCTTCTCGACCGCACCCCTCCGTATACCCTGGTACGAGGCTTCCTCATCATCCACGTCATACTCGTTATCACCGTGCACGTCACGATATGGTATCACCTCGATTTCCGATACCATCAACAATACGGTTATGTGGCTCGGCTCTACATGACCTTCGCCTTTGGGGTGCGGACCGTCTTATACGCTTCCTTCTCGTCGTTTTCCTCAATCACGGCGTCGTGACCGGTCGCAAACCACCGGCGCAGGTCGAATTTCTCCACCGGGGGTTCCCCGGTGGAGGCTTCGTCAAAGTAACCGTTTACGGATCGGCGCCATGGGTGATTCAGCCGGGAGAATACTGCTTCGTTTATTCTCCAACCTTGACTCGGTTCTGCGAATCGCATCCATTCTCGGTAGCGTCATGGTCGAACGGGACTGAAGCCGGCGAGAAGCTCAACCCCACCACGGCTCGATCAATGGGAATCGCAGCGAACGATGTCGAACACAGTACGTCGAACCGCTCGGCAGAGAGCCCGCCTGTGACGGAGAAGTCGAGGTCGTCGCCGAACTCGTCTCTCGCATCACTAACCTTCATCATCCGCCCTGGAGGTGGTATCACCAAGAAACTTCGCGCTCGTCTCACCGAAGCCAAACCAGAGGTCCACATTCCAGTCCTGATAGAGGGTCCCTATGGGCGACCGTCGACCATGGTCTTCGCTTCGGACACGATCCTCGCTTTCGCCGGTGGGGTGGGAATAACCCGTATCCTTGGCCATCTCCAAAACTGTACCATCTCGACCCTCTCAAACTCCCACACGCTCGATCACAGCTCTTTCCAGTCGAGGAGATTCGTCCTCAACTGGCTGGTCCGATACCGTTCAAAAGTCGAAGCGATCATGCCCCTCCTACCCGACCCCAAAACAATGCAGCATCTTGGGGTAGAACTCCTCATCTCCTGTTCCGGTGAACCTGCCGACCGGCTCGAGCCGATCATGTTGGATGAAATTAGGTGGCAGGTTGCGGAGGCTGTTTGGCTGAAGGGAGCGAGGATCAGTTTCCATGAAGAGGCGTTTACTTGGTGACGCGATGGGCAGAAGGTAGACGTGCTGTAAATCAAAAGATTCACAAGAGACTACAATTGGTTAATACGCTCGTATGATTAATATGTATCCCGGCGAATACCCGACATCTATGGAGAGGTTCGGGATGACCCTGATGTCTAAAGACAACTTCCAAGTCTCGCAGATACTCATGTCGATCTTCGATATCGTCTCCGGCGTCAAGGATTTTCCGAAGACTGATAAACCGTCTATCTTATGGAGGGGTCGAAATGGGGATGCTCTGACGTCTGGCGCAACGTTGAAGGGGCTGATTGAGGAGTTACCTGCTACTGAGAATTATCGGAGAAAGCTCTTGGGGAAGTCGTGCACGGGCCAAAGCGAGACTGGAAAGGATCGAGATATTAGTGGGAAGCCGGGGTGGAGATGTCCTCCTGACTTCCTGCTCACCGAGCTTTGGGACAGGTCGTGAATGATGACTGACTGATCAAGCCATGTATGTACACTTTCAATGATGTATCCCCATATCTGGTCACACAGTATGACTTCGATGGGATGGTGGATGGGCACGATGCTCTCATTGCGATATGAGTACTTGGCTTTTCGCGCACTCGTAAAGTCACCGAACCAGCGGCTCTCGATGTTCTGCATCCCGTTCACTTACTCATCATCCACTCCAGCACCTCCACAATTTTATCTCCAACCTCCCCAGTCCCCTTGTCCCCACCCAAATCTTTTGTCCGGAAGTCGAACCCGCCCTGATCAGGCGAGTCGAGCACTTTTGCCACAGCAGCCTCGATGAGTTCGGCTTCATGAGCGCATCCGAGAGAGTAGCGGAGCATCATCGCAGCGGAGAGAATGGTACCGATCGGGTTGGCTATACCTTGGCCTGCTATGTCGGGAGCTGAACCTGGGCGAGCGTCAGCGAGCGAGTCGAGAGATCAATCTGAAAGATTCAATGGGTAAGAATTGCACTCACCGTGGATTCTTTAAGGAGGTTTGTCAGCATTCGTCGAGCAAAAGATACGTGACTCACGGCTCGTAAATCCCCATGACCGTCGCTTTCGGGTCAGGCGCACCAGCCAACGAAGCCGAAGGCAGCAAACCCAAACTCCCAGGGATGACCGAACTCTCATCACTCAGACTACTACCGTTAGCTTATCCCTCTCAATCTTCGACACCGCTCACATATCCCCAAACATGTTCTCCGTCAAAAGCACCCCATTCAACTTCCTCGGGTTGGAAACCATGATCATCGCCGCCGAATCCACCAACTGATGATCCAACTTCAATTGCGGGTATTCCTTCTCCATAACTTCCGTCACGACTTTCCTCCATAACCTTGACGTGGCGAGAACGTTCGCTTTGTCTATCGAGTGGACTGCGAGGGGTGGGTCTGAAGCCAGAGCGATCCGACATGCTACGCGGGTGATGCGTTCGACTTCGGGGATGGAGTAGATTGTCGTGTCCCATGCTACGCCTTTCGAGTCGGTCTCTTGACGTTCTCCAAAGTCTACGATATCAGCGTAATCCACTCCGAAGCTGTGTGTAAGACTATAAGATCACTCACAGCAACCCCCGATGAGCTCTCTCAAAACGATGATATCCGTCCCCTTGGCAACCGACTCCTTCAACGGACTATGTTTCAACAGATTCTCACTAGCGAAATTCGCCGGTCGGATATTCGCATACAACCCCAACTCTTTTCGGAGTTTGAGTAAACCCTGTTCAGGTCGGACTGCTCCATGACCCCATTTCGGACCACCGATCGCGCCTTCTCACATCAGCTTGAATATCAGCAAAGACGGGGCGACGTACCTAGTAAGATAGCGTCGGCTGATTTACATGCTTCCAGGGTGGAGGGAGGGAGTGGATCATTGTGATTGTCTATCGCTATCCCGCCGAAATCGTAAGATTTGATATCGAGGGAGAGGGAGGAGTGTTTGGTGATTGTTTCGAGGACTCGGACGGCTTGGGCGGTGACGTCGGGGCCTTCATCAAGGGCTTCAGCTGAGCTCGTACTGAAAGGAATCAGCCGTACCTATACCATCTCCCGGTAGGACGGTGAGTTTGTAGCTCGCTCTTCATCAGCTTGGGTAAAGGGTAGACGTTCGAAGACTGACGTTTTGCCGGCCATTTTGGGTTCTTGGCAGCAATAAAAGCTTGTTTTTGGGAAAGATAGGGAATGTGTGTTT
>JAABUH010000968.1_pt1 | contig 36093 bp, 40 predicted proteins | sample 5559121 | NCBI WGS metagenome assembly JAABUH01 (sample SAMN10711871, study PRJNA513364) | rock metagenome | isolation source: Antarctica rocks | place: Antarctica: Victoria Land, Battleship Promontory nord | collected 2015-12-28
TACTACAACCGGGCGATGGCCAAGCCTTTTAAGTGGACCTATCAGGGCAAGGCGCTCTGCGCCTAACTCCGGGGCTATTCATGCCACGCTGTACTAGACGCGCATACGACGCGCGCTCGGGCTGCTGAGCGAGAAGAGCGACCACGCCGATCCAGACTGGCAGTAGTAACAAGACGAGATCGTGGGGACCAAGGTGTATCGCCGTCGCTATGGCGATCAACGTGGTCGCCCCCCAGAAGTAATCAAAGGCCCCATGAACGCCAGGCGGCGTAATCTTCAGCATACCGCGCGAGCGGACCCAAATTCCGGCGATCAGTACTAACCCCGCACCCGCGAGCGCCAGGGTGAGCGGAGAAACGAGATATTGGAAACGCTCGCCAGCGAGATTGGCGAATACCCCGCGCACGGTCGGCATATGCGTGGCATCGGTGTATGCACGCTCCCCGAGTTGGGCCGCCTCAGAGACAAACCGTAGATATTGGAGGGGCCACCCGGCACCGAGGATCGGCATCGCGGCGATACTGCCCGCACAAAGTATCCCGATCCAGAGGGCGATGCTCCGCCAATAGCGCGTGAGAAGTAAGAGGAGCAGGATTGGCGGCAGAACTTGCGGCTTCAAGGTGAGGGGTAAAAGCGCTACGGCGACCCACACCTCTGACCGCCGCTTCATCGCGACGTACACGCCCACCGCGCCGAGCAGCAGGAGCGGCGAGGTCTGCCCCGACCAGAGCGCGATTTGGAAGGGGTGATACGACAATACCGCCGCAATCAGCAAGGTGCGGGCGGTGACAGGCAGGGGCAATGTCCGTAAGAGCAACCACAGACTGACGCCAATCGCTGCCAAGGCAAGGAGATCCCACAGCGCGAAGAGGAGCGGATAGGGGAGCTTCAAGAGAGGGGCGAGAAGAATGGCCTCGAAAGGCGGATGATTGTATGGGAGGATCATCCCCGGCTCGAGGGCCAGATATGGGGAGAGGATGGCATTCTGTGCCATTTGCTGCTGCGCGAGATCGTAGAGTTGCGTGCCGTGCCCCTCGCGCACGATCAGCGCACCCGTGAGGATATGCAAAAAGTCGGTATGGTGGCGGACGTAGAGGTCCAGGCCTTCCCCAGAGAGGACGACGGACCAGATGGCGAGTTGGAGGATGGCGAGAGTCGCCAACCCCAGCATCAGCCAGGAGCGCATTCGTTGCTGCAATGCGGGTGTCCAGCGTGTACGGTTCATCATCGTGACCTGCTCAAAACTCGTCGCATCATCTTCACCATCCACGCGCCATCAAAGCGCTTCAATACTCGCGCGTCTCGGGCCACTTCTTCCGGTTGCCACTAACTGAGATCGCCCCTCATAATGCCGCAGCGCGGCGAGCAGCACCATCGGCAAGAGAATCGTCAAGGCCGTCGCCCAGGCAGGGCCGAAGAAGAGTGCGGGCACGACCCAGACGTAGCTCAACAGGGTCAGCCACTTGCTGCGCGGATCGTCCAGCAGCGTCAGCGGCACCGCGCCCGCCGCATAGGTACTCGCGGTGGGGAAGGGCAAGATCAAAAATTGTGCGATGGTGGCGGTGGCGAGCCACTGCCGCATCAGCAGCAAGGGGATGGCGAAGAGCGCGAAGCCCCAGAGGATCGGCTGGTGGGTGATCTGTCGGTAGCGATCGAGGGTTGGCAGCCATTCACCAACCCAGTGCGGATCGAGCAAAAGGCTCCCGCCCCACACCAGGGCATTGACCGCGATCTGCTGCCGCCAGTTCCGCGCGAGCAACACCAGCACCAGCACGAAGAAGAGCCCTTGATTCGGCTTGGTGAGGATGAGCGCGCAACAGATCGCGAGCGCCCAGGGACGCCGCTCCCGATGCGCCCAGAGCGCCAGGATTTGCGCGATGACGATCAGCACGGTGTACTGCTCGATGCGGATCCCATCGACGATCGGCAGCGCGAAGCCCCACCAGAGGGGCAGGCCGCTGACCCGCAACGCCAGCAACACCCCCGCCGTGAGCAAGCCCACCCACAGCGTCGCGGCCAGCGTCGGCGACAGCAAGCTCAGCGGCAAGCCGAGCAAGATCGCGGGGAGCGGGTACATGTTGCCGGTGCGGTAGAGATCCCACGGTTGATGATAGGCGGGGGCGATCTGTTGCGTGGCGTAGGCGTTGCCAACCTGGAGCCAGGCTTGTCCACCGAAGTACACCGGGTAGAAATCGAAGACATCGGTCGGGTAGGTCGCGGTCAGACGCCAGCCCATCACCGCCACGACGCAACAGACCACGAAGAGCAGGAAGCCGCGCGTGAAACGCGACCGAACAGCTCGGGTCATGTCTACATCTATGGTGGTACGCACTGCCGTACATCGCTCCATTACGCGGGACGTGGCGATCCGCCGCTGCACGACCAGCATAGCAAGCGGGCGTGGGCGCGGGCTGTAGCCGAATGGTCCCGATTCGCGCTCACCCGCCCGCAATGCCAAAGACTGCGCGAGCAGAGGGACCGTCCGGCGGCGGCGAGGTGGCACATGCCATGCATTAAGGACCACATAAGGTATGGTGGCGACGGTGCGGATGAGGACGATAGGGGATGCACGACATGACGACAGAGAACGAGCGGATTGAGGTCGCCGAGGAGATCTACGAGAATCCGGCTGATTATGATCTGGAAGTCGCCGCACACGCGGTTCGCGATCTCCCATTCTGGACGACGCTCGTCCGCCGCGAGCGACCCCGGCGCGTGCTGGAAGTCGGCTGCGGCACCGGGCGACTCACCCTCCCGCTGGCGCAGCTCGGGGCGACGGAGGGGTTCACGACGGTCGGGCTGGAACCGGCGCTGCCGATGCTCCAACAGGCCACGGCGCGCGCCGCCAACGCCCCCGCCACAACCCGCACCGCGCTCCACTTCGTGCAGGGCGATATTCGCGACTGCGCGTTCGATGAGCCTTTCGAGATCATCCTGCTACCCTATGGCGCGGCGCACCACCTGACGACGATCGAGGATCAACTCACGGCCTGGCGGAACGCTCATCGGCTCCTCGCGCCGGGCGGTCTCCTGGTGGTGGATCTCTCCGCGCCGAATCTGGCGCAACTCGCGGCGGCGAGCGGGCGCACGACGCCGCGCGCGGAAGATCTCGTGGCCGAGGGCGATGAGGGGCAGCAGCTACGCCGCACGGTCGCCGTTTCCTACGACGCGGCGAACCAGGAGGCGCTTACCCGCGCGAACTCGCGCTCCTCTTCGCGTCCACCGGCTTCGTGCTCGAACGGCTGCTCGGCTCCTATGCGGGCGAGCCATTCAGCGACGAATCGCCGCAATTGATCGCCATTGGGCGCACGGAGTGAGGGGCCGGAGGGGCCGCCTCCGAGACGCAGAGACACAGAGGGCGAGGGAGAGAAAGGGACGAAAAGAAGACGTAGCTACAGAGCACGGGGGCGCAGGACGATTTGCGGGGGCGATGCTGGTGCGGCTTGATTGCCGGAAAGGAAATCAGTGGCTTTCGCAACACCCTCCAAAAAACTCTCCCCCGTTCCTCCCTGCGTCTCTGTGCCTCCTGCTCATCGTCCCATCACCCTCTGCGCGCTGTGCGCCAGGTCCGCTTGCAGGCTCTGTGGCTACGTCCCTCTCTCGTTCTTTGCTCTTCGCAGTCTTCTGTGTCTCTGCGTCTCTGCGTCTCTGAGGCGACCCACGTCCTCGCCCGCCCACTCACGCATTCGACATGATCTCCACGTTCGCCCCCGTGAGGATCGCCGTTTCGGGGAGGCAGAGCCAGGCGAGGAACGCGCCGACCTGTTCCGGCGTCACCCCAGCTTTCAGACCATGCCCCGCCTGCCGCAGCATGGCGGTATCGACCGCGCCGGGGCTGACGCAGTTGACGCGGATACCGTGCGGTCGCCCCTCCACCGCCAGGATCTCGCTCAGCGCCAGCACCCCCGCCTTCGAGACATTGTAGGCCGCCAGGCCGGGGAACTTCTCGGGGCCGCGCACGCCGGAGAGGGAGCCGATCAGGAGGATCTGTCCCCCCTCCCCCGCCGCCATCGCCTGAAATGCCGCGCGCGCACAGAGGAACGCGCCGCGCAGATTGACCGCCAATACCCGATCCCAGGTGGCGGTATCCAGCGCCGCGAATGGACTGGTTGCCAGGATCGCCGCGCAATTGATCAGGATGTCGAGCCGCCCCCACTCGGCGCCGATCCGCGCCACGAACGCCTCGACCCCCGCCTCGTCGGCCACATCGACCGTCGCCGCCAACACGTCGCCGCCCGCCGCCCGGATCAGCGCCGCCGTCTCGGCGACTTCATCCGCTGTGCGCGCGCAGATCGCCACCCGCGCCCCCGCCGCCGCGAGCGCCAGCGCCGTCGCGCGCCCGACCCCGCGCCCCGCGCCGGTCACCCAGGCGACTCGCCCGACCTGTCGCCCATCCACATTACCGCTCATCTGCCCTCGCTCATCGCCTCTCTTCGCGGCACCTGGTGCCGGTCGACCGCTCACCATCCGTGGTGCCCCGCACGCCGCCGCGTGCCAACGGACCTAACCGGTAGGCCGCACCAGATTGAGGAATTCGGCCCGCGTCTGCGGATCGTCCTTGAAACAACCGAGCAGACAGGAAGTGACCGTCCGCGAGTTCTGTTTCTGAACGCCGCGCATCATCATGCAGAGGTGCGACGCCTCGATCACCACGCCCACGCCGCGCGGTTCGAGGAGATCCTGCACCGCCTGGGCGATCTGGGTCGTCAGGCGTTCCTGGACCTGCAAGCGCCGACTGAAGATGTCCACCAGGCGCGGCAGTTTCGACAGCCCAACGATCTTCCCATCCGGGATATAAGCGACGTGCGCCCGCCCGAAGAAGGGCAACAGGTGATGCTCGCAGAGCGAATAGAGTTCGATATCCTTCACCAGCACCATCTCGTCGTAGTGCTCCGGGAAGACCGCCGTGCCCAGGATCCCACGCGGATCTTGCCCATATCCCTCGGTCAGGAAGGCGAGACTCTTACGGATCCGCTTCGGCGTATCGATGAGCCCATCGCGCCCCGGATCTTCGCCCAGCGCGAGCAGTACATTCCGCAGCAGCGGCTCGACGATCGTCGCATCGTCGATCGTGCGCGCCGTCCCGTTCGGGTATGGCATCCCCTGATCGGGGTGGGTCGCCTGATACGCCGCTGTAGCCGCCTTAAGCTTGGTCATGGCTGCCTTCACTCCCCATAATACTCGACACTGTTGTTCTCCGACTCCCAGAGGCGTAGCCGATACAGCCGCGTCGGCGCGATGGCCGGGGCGAGCTGCTGCCAGCAGGCGACGACGATATTCTCGGCGGAGGGCAGCAGGCCACGGAGGAAATCGACATCGAGATTCAGGTTCGCGTGATCGACCTTGGCGATGATCGTCCGGCGGATCGCGTCGCGCAGATCGCGGAGATCGAGGATCATCCCCGTCTCGGGATCGATCTCCCCTCGGACGGTCACTTCCAATGTATACGTATGCCCGTGTCCATTCGGATTCGCATCTTTCCCGAAGACCTCCTCGTTGCGCGCGTCGCTCCAGGCAGGGTTGTACAGGCGATGCGCCGCGCTGAACGTTTCGCGCCGTGTGATCGCGATCATGACTCACCCTTTCGCGGTAGCCCGGCTGCGGCACCACCGCCTCGGCTGCTTCCATCAGTAGCCTCCGTCAGCCAGTAGCCTCCGTCAGCGTGCCTCCCGGTTGCGAATCCCGGCGGCGCGCTCTATAGTACTTACCGCACCTGCGGGCTCTGTGCAACTCCTGGGCAAAGCCTGTCGCCGAGGAGTGCGCCAGCCGAGAACACGACGGCGAAGCCGCGACGGGGCGGCGGGAGGCGGGGCGATGGCGCGACGCGAACTCAAGACACTCTTCCTCAGCACCTGGCTCCCGAAGCCGTGCGGCATCGCCACCTTCAGCAACGACCTCGCCGGGGCGATCCTCCACGCCGACCCGCAGACCGATTACCGGGCGCTGGCGATCAACGATCCGGGCGACGCCTTTGCCTATCCGCCGATCGTCCGCCAGCAGTTGTGGCGCGAGGAGTTGTCGGACCTCTGGCGCGCGGCGGAGTATATCAACGCCAGCGGGGCCGATGTGGTCAGCCTGCAACACGAATTCGGCCTCTGGGGTGGCTTCGACGGCGAATTCATCCTCCCCTTCCTCGATCGGCTGCGCGTCCCGGTCGTGGTAACCTTCCACACCGTGCCGCTGACCGCCTCCACCTTCGGGCGGGCCAACCGCCTGCGCGTGCTGGCCGAGATTGCCGACCGCGTGGCGCACATCGTCACCTTCCTGCCCGTCGCGCGCGACTACCTGATCGACACACTGGGCCTCGATCCGGCGCAGATCAGCGTCATCCCGCACGGTGCCCCCCCGTTCGATCCGACCCAGCGCCCCGCCGCTCGTCTACGCCTCGGCGTGGACGAGCGCCTCGTCCTGACCACCTTCGGGCTGCTGAGCCGCTTCAAGGGGCTGGAGGGCGCGATCCGCGCCCTGCCACCGCTCGTCGCGGAGTATCCCGCCCTGCTCTACGTGATCGCCGGGCAGCCGCATCCCTACGAACCCGCCGATTTCTTCCCCGGCTTGCAGCGACTGGTCGAGGAGTTGGGGCTGACGGAGCATGTCCGCTTCGATACCCATTTCCTCGGTGATGCTGAGCTCGCCGATACCCTGCTCGCCACCGACATCTACCTCACACCCTATCGCGATCTCGCCCAGGTCAGCAGCGGCACCCTCACCTTCGCGCTCAGCGCGGGCTGCTGCTGTGTCTCCACCCCGTATGTATACGCCCGAACCGTCCTGGCGGATGGGCGCGGGATTCTGGTGCCGCCGGAAGATCCTGCTGCGCTGACGGCGACACTCCGCCCGCTCCTCGCCGATGCGGGGCGACGCGCCACCTATGCGGCAGCGGCGGCGCGCTACGGTGCGGCGCTGCACTGGCCGCTGATCGGCGGGCGCTACCTGGACACCCTCGCCGCCCACGCCCTGCCGCCGCGCCCGTTGCCCCACGGTCGGACCCTGCCGCCCGCATGAGCGGGCGGCGAGCGACAGCCCGCACCCCTGGAGGAACAATGACCACCCTCACCGCAAGCGAACTCACCGCCGCCCTGAGGAAGCTCCCCGATTGGGCGGCGGAAGGGGCGGAGATCGTCAAGATCTATCGGTTCGCGGACTTCGTCGCGGCGATCGCCTTCGTCAACCGCGTGGCCCCGCTCGCGGAAGAGGCCGGGCATCACCCCGACATCGATATCCGCTACAACCGCGTGCGGATCGCCCTCGCCACACACGACGAGGGCAGCATCACGGCCAGGGACACGGCGCTCGCCGCGCGGCTCGATGGCATCGGGCGGTAGGGGCGCGGGGGTGCGCGCGTTGGCAGCAACAGGGGGGTGCCGGTGCGACTGGCGTTCCTGACCTCGACCCCACTGACCGTCCGGGGGGGCAGCGGCACCTTCGTCGGCATCGCCGCCCTGCGCGGGGCGTTGGAGGTGCATGGGCACCGGATCGACGTGATCGCGCCCGCGCCCGGTCCCGCGCCACTCGGCCACGCGGCGCAACGGCTCGCCTTCAACCTCCGTGCCGGGGGGCGCATCACGGCGCTCGGGCCGGGTGTGGACGGGGTGATCGGCTTCGATCTGGATGGCTGTCTCCTCCCGCACCGCCTGCCCTTCGTCGCCTCGATCAAGGGGGTGCTGGCCGAGGAGTTGACCTTCGAGCGCGGGATCGTGCGCGGCAGCCTCTGGGCGCAGTCGCGCCTCGAGCGCCTGAACGTCCGGCGTGCGCCGCTCGTGCTGACGACCAGCGCGTACGCGCGCGAGCGGATCGCCGCCAACTACGGCGTCCCGGAGGGGAAGATCGCGATCGTGCCGGAACCGATCGATCTGGACCGCTGGCGCGCGGCGCTCGCCACCGCCGGCCCGCGCCGCGCGTGGACCCCGACGATCCTCACGGTCTGCCACCTCTACCCGCGCAAGAGCATCGATGTCCTCCTCCACGCCCTCCCGCGCGTACTGGCAGCGGTCCCGGCGGCGCGGCTGCGGGTGGTCGGGACGGGGCCGGAGCTGGATCGGCTGCTGGCCCTGCGCGGCGCGCTCGGCCTCGGCCAGTCGGTCGCGTTCCTGCGGCACATCCCGTTCGCGCAACTGGCCGGGGAATACCGCGATTGTGCCCTCTTCTGCTTACCAAGCCGCCAGGAGGGCTTCGGGATCGTGCTGCTGGAGGCGATGGCGGCGGGGCGCGCGGTCGTCACCAGCCGGGCGGCGGCGATGCCGGAGGTCGTCCCCGATGGGGAGGCCGGGACGCTCGTCCCTCCCGGCGACCCGCGCGCCCTCGCCGACGCCCTGATCGCCCTGCTCACCAACCACGCGCGCGCCGACGCCCTCGGCGAGGCCGGGGCGCGGCACGTCGCGCGCTACGACACCCCACGGATCGCCGCGCGCTTCATCGAGGCGATCCGCCCGGTCATCGCTGGCCGCTGAGCGGTACGACGAGGGGCGCGGCGCGGGAGTTCCCGCGCCGCGCCCTTGCTGCTTTGCTCGCCACTGCGGCGACCCGCAGGTCGGCCCTTGTTTCCCCCTACGCTCCGGATCGCGCACACCGATGTCGGCGGCGAGGCCAAGTCGGGGCGACCGTACTCAGCGTCGCCGCCCGGCGGAACGTCCACCGGTGTTGCTCGAAGCCGCAGGCACGTCGGCGGTCTGCGGCAGCGCGACCGCCTTGTTCTCCTCGGTGTCATCGAGCATCACGAACGTATAGAGCAGCGCCGCAAGTACCGCGCCGAGGATCGGGCCGACGATGTAGACCCAGGCGGCGGTCCACTCGCCCTGCAAGAGCGCCGGGCCGAACCAGCGTGCCGGATTCATCGCCGCGCCGGTGATCCCCCCGCCCATGCAGATGTCCATCGTGATCGCCAGGCCGATCACCAGCCCGGCGATCGAGGCCGGACCGCGCTTATCCACCGCGACGCCGAAGACGACGAACATCAGGAAGAAGGTGAGCACACCCTCGACGACGAACGCCTGTCCCGTCCCGATACCCGGTCCCGGCAGGGGCGTGCCGAGCTTCACCGCGTCCACCGCCGTCGCCGGCAGCGCCGCCTTGAGCACGGCGGCGGCGACACCACCGAGCAGCTGCGCGACGATGAACATCCCGCCACGCGCATAGGGCAACTTCCCGGCGGCCATCAGCCCGACCGCGAGGGCCGGATTATAGATCCCACCGGAGATGTGCCCGCCCGCCGCGACGAGTAAGCCGATCGCCAGGCCGTGCGCGAGCGCGATGGCGACGAGATTCTGGCCCTGTGTCTGGATGATCGCCCCCGCCCCCATGAATATCAACGCGAATGTCCCGATGAACTCCATGAGCAGCGCCGCGATGTCTTTCTTCCCGCTCAGCATACCGCCATTCCCTCTCTTCCTCCGCTCGGTTGTGCCACCCCCGTGGTCGGGCGATTGTAGCGCGCCGGGACGATCCAGGGAAAGGGCCACGTCTACAATGCCGCGCCACTGTCGCCGGCGACAGTGGCGCGGCATACATGCGCCGCTGCGAGCGGCATAGCGAGGGCGTTGGCGGCGATGGCAACGCCAGCGGTAGCGCTTCTCGCTCGCCCGCGCTGTCTTCTGCTGGTATCCTGCACACTCGACGACGAACGACACGGCAGGCGAGGCGCAATGAGCGAACACGACCAGGGCGATGAGAGCGGCTTCGCGCGGCTTGCGAGGGGCTGGCGCATGTGGCGGGAGCGTCGGGCCTTCCCCGACACGACGCACCGCGCGTGGCCCCCGCCGGAGCGCGCCTTCGCGATGCACCAGATCTGGCGCGATCTGCTCTTCGCGCACTGGCCGGTCGATCCCGACATGCTCCGCCGCACCATCCCCGCCGGGCTCGAACTCGATCTGCACGATGGGCAGGCGTGGGTCGGGGTCGTCCCCTTCCGCATGAGCGGCATCCGCCTCCGCCCGCAGCCGTTCGCCGCCCCCTGGATCGGCGCGTTCCCGGAGCTTAATGTCCGCACCTACGTCACCGGGCCGGGCGGCGACCGCCCCGGCGTCTTCTTCTACAGCCTCGACGCGGCGAACCCGGTCGCGGTCGCCCTGGCGCGGCGCTGGTATCATCTGCCGTACTTCTTCGCGCGGATGCCGGTGCGCGAGCGCGACGGCTGGATCGAGTACGAGAGCTGGCGGCTCCATCCCGGCGCACCACGCGCCCGCTTCTCCGCGCGTTATCGCCCGATCGGCGTGCCCTTCACCGCCGCGCCGGACTCGCTCGAAGCGTGGCTAACCGAGCGCTACGCCCTCTACACCGCCGACCGCCAGGGTCGCCCGTTGCGCGGCGACATCCACCACCGCCAGTGGCCCCTGCAACCCGCCGAGGCGACGTTGCACTTCCACGCGCTCACCGCGCAGCACGGCATCACCCTGCCCGATCGGCCCCCCCTCCTCCACTTCGCCAAGCGCCTCGATATCGTCGCCTGGACCCTCGGCCCGCTGGAATGAGCGCCCAATAGCGTGTTTCTAGGTGGTGGGCACGCTGCTCTCGATAACCGCACGCAATTGCCGATTCATCACAGCGGCAGCCTCAACACCGACGAGGAGCCCGGAGAAGGTTGTTGCACTCGTCGCAAGGCGCTGCAATTGCAGTAACGACACTGTTTTGCGCTCGGCAAGTTCCCGATCGAGCACGGCGGTAGGAACAACGTAGAACGCCCATTGCGCCAGATTCAGTGGGTTGACGGTCGTCTTGTCGCGATGAGTGAGTAACGCAAAGACGTAGACATCGGCTTGGCGCTGACGCACCGTCCCGTAGGCACCGCTCGTGCCATCCCAACCGAATGTTGGCGGGACCGCAAAGGTAATGCTGGTCAGCTTCTTTTGTCCCCAGCTCTGAAGGTAGGCCGAGGATTTGACCTCGACCTTGATTCCGTCGGGAGTGACGAGATCGAACGGTTCCCATTCGATACGCAGCCCTTCGACAATACCAAGTCCGCGCGCGACGATATACTCGGCAAGGATACCGCGCATCGTGTTGTCCATCAGGTGCGACGCTGACCAAGCCCAAAAATCCTGGAGATTGAACGGCAGTTTCTCACTTCCCTCGCAGAATTGCTCTTCGCCCGATTGACGGGCCGGCGTGATCGCGGGGAATTCTTCGTGTACTGTGCTCATCAACCCACCTCCTGCACATCGCCATTCTCTATGCAAGAAGCTTTAGTTATTTACAATCGTAACACAATAGCCCAATGGTCACGATTCTTAAGGAATCAGGAGCAATAATACAAATCAGCTGCTACAACACCAATACTCTCGCCTCAACTGGAGAACGCGCCGATCGCACGGTGAGAAAGAGGACGCGGACCGTAGGCCATCTTGACACTGTACCCAGCGAAACGCTGGAGGCGGACGGGCTGCATGAAGAGTGGGCGGAGGCGGGCCAGAGGATGCCGCAGTTGGCCGGAATCCAGCCTGAAGTGCCCCATGCAAGCTGCCAGGATGTCGTGGAGTTCGTGCTCGATCGGAGCTATCTCCGCCAGGAGGGTCAGTCTCGCGTGTAGCGCGAGCGCAGGAAGAGGTGATCGCCGGCGCGGCGAATGGTGAGCAGCCGCTGACTGGGTGCCTGGCCCGGCGCGAAGGCGATGCCCTCCACCAGGCTCGGGCGTGGCCGACCGTTCCCCGCCGGGTGATTGCCGATGACGATCGGGCTGAGGGTCAGGAACTCGTCATCGACCTGGCCCGCACCCAGCAACGAGCCGTAGACGCGCGGGCCGCCCTCGCAGAGCAGCGAGCGGACACCATACTCCCGCCTGAGCACCGCCATCAGCGCGACAGGATCGACCGACTCGACCCCGAAGTCGCGCACGGTGGCATTCGCGCGGTCCCCTAGCACGGCGCGCGCCTTGGCGACACCGCGCGTCGTCGTCGCGATCAGCAGGGGGATCTCGGGGCGACCGAAGACCGTTGCCTCGATGGGCAGATCACCCTCCAGCGAGAGGAGGATATGGAGCGGCACTGCCTGCCGTCCCTCGGCAGCGCGCAAGGCGGCGAATGCGGCGGCGTCCGCAGGGAAGATGTAGTCCGGGGTCAGGAGCAACGGCGGGTCCAGGCGCAGCGTGTTGTCCCCGCTCAGGACAGCATCGCAGCGCGCGCGGAGCAGCCCCATCAGCCACTGATCGTGGGCATTGAAGCGGCTGACATCGCCGCCGCCCAGGTGCCCCTTCTCGGCGAACGAGACCCGCCCATCGCGCGAGACCACGAAGTTCACATAGGTGTAGGGGCGCGCTGGTTCGGGCTCGGGTAACAGCCAGTCGCCCCCATAGATCCGCCGGAATGCCTCGGGAAGACGCAAACCAGGACCGTTGTCCTCGTCGAGCAACGACACGAACGGCGTCCCAGGCCCGACCACGGGCACGGTCATTTCCACGGCTCCTCCCCCTATTGCGTACGACAGCATGCGGGCACACGCCCTTCCCCAACTGTCGACCACTTCTATCCGCCCGGCCCGCGCTTCGGACACGAGCGAGCCGCCGTTGCCATGCGCGCCGGGACACCTCTAGCGCAGGCCGCAAGTCGAGCGGGGCGTTGATGTGATCGGCGCACCATCCGAGTTCAGAATGATCAAGGGGCGCATCGGCCCAGACGAGCGTTCGAGAATGTCCCGTTCACGCGGCAGGGGCGACCAGCGCCCCAGAGATGAACCGCTTGAGCGGCTGATTCTCGCGCCGCAGACACCAGTACCATTCCTGCTCGATTGTCTTCCGTCGCCTCCGCGATTATTCGTTCGGGCGCACCATCTGGAAGAGCGCGCCGAGTGCGGTATAGTCGGCGCGATAGCCCGCGCGCGTGATCGGCTGCGCGGCGGTGATGTCGAACAGCCCATCCTTCAGGCAGCGCGGGTCGATGTGGACACCGACGACCTGACCGATGGTGAGGTAGCCGTCCACGTCGTTGCCGTCCAGATCGTGCAGGCGGATCACCTGGACGGTCTTGCATTCGAGCGCGGCGGGGGCGGCGGCCACGCGCGGCACGGCGACGATGCGGCACGACGCGGCCTCCAGTCCGGCCAGCGTCATCTCGTCCACCCCGGTCGCGACCGGCGCGGAGGTCCGGTTCATCGCCTCCGCGAGCGGCCTGGTGGCGAGATTGCAGACGAACTCGCCCATCTCCTCGGCGTTGCGGACGCTGTCCTTGTAGCCGCTGCTGCTGAAGCCGACCATCGGCGGCGAGCCGTGGATCGCGTTGAAGAAGCTGTACGGGGCCAGATTGACGCGCCCCTGCCGATCCCGCGTGGCGATCCAGCCGATCGGGCGCGGGGCGACGATCGCCTTGAATGGGTCGTGGGGGAGGCCGTGTCCCTTCGTCGGCTCGTAGAAATACGTCTCGGTCTGCGTCGTCATCTTCGCTCCTCCACTCGCCGCCCCGGTATACCGCGCACGGACGCGCGCCGGGAGCATCGTCGCCTACTAGGTCCGCATCGCACCACCGGACCCGCGCAGCTTAATCGGGAACGGTGGCGCTGTCGAATACGACGGCAATCTCTAAATCTTGCCACATTGTCAGTAGCGGCAGAAAACGGATCTCATCGATGTCGCCGCTGAAAAGCGCCGCTGCCACCGGGAGCGAACCCCATCTGCGCGATTGCAGCGCCACGAGGCCATTGCTACACTCCTCGCATGTTACGAGTGTACGTAAGTGTCCTGAACGGAGGTTGCGAACCCTTGATGCGTCGCACTATTAGCTCCTTGTTGCTCTGCATACCACTCCTGGCGACTGCATGTGGCGGTTCCGAGTCGGCGACGGTCGCGCCGAATACGACCGCCGCGACCAGCGCCAACGTGGCAAACCCGACCGCTCCGGCCAGTGCCAGCGCCGACGTGACCCGCGTGGCGAGCCCGGTCGTCACCGCCATCAGCACCGCCACCCCGACCGCCTCGCCAGCCGCAACCGCCCCGCGCGCGACCCCTGCAACGGCCATCGCCCCCGCCGCGACCGCGCGCCCGAGCACCGCCACCCCGACGAGTGGCGGCGCGCTCCCCGCAGGCTGGCAGACCTATAACGGCGGGGCGCGCGTCCCGTTCACCATCGCCTACCCGCCCGACTGGACGGTCGACGACTCGCGCGCGACGCAGGGGCGCGTCTACATCTATGGCCCTGGCGTGACCCAGCCCTACGAAGACGCGCTCTGGATCCTGATCGCCACGACCGGGAGTGTGGCAGCGGACACGAACATCGACGTGCTGCGCGACCAGTACTTCGCCACCGAGATCAAGGACCCGCACCCGGAGGCGGGGATCGACGTGACGCGCCGCAACGAGTTCTCCGGCCTCCCCTTCGCCTCGCTCGGCACCACGTTCAACTCGGGCGACACGCTCTGCTACGCTTACATCGGCCTCGCCGTGCGCGATGGGGTGCCGTGGCGCTTCCGCCTCAACTCCCTTTACGCCGATTACAGCGCCAACCTCGAAAGCACCTTCGCCCCGATGGTCGGCTCGCTGAATATCTACGGGAATCCGTAAAGGTGATAAGTCCGTAGGCGGTGGTCCGTGGTCCGTGGTCCGTGGGGGAGCGCTTTTCGGGTAAGCGCCCTTCGGGCAGGCGGGGTGCTTGCCCGACTTCTCTACGGACTATGGACCACGGACCACGGACCACGGACTTCCCCTATACTTCCCCCGATAGCGCGTCGACGCGGCAGCCGTGCGGCTGCCAGCGCGGGGAGAGAACAGCGAGCGCATGGAGCGACGATGAAGCGGAAATATCTGATCGGGTTGGGCGTCGCGACGGGCGTGGCGAGCGTGGCGGTGCTGGGACGCGAGCAACTCGGCGCGATCGCCGGACGGCTGAGCGGCCAGGATACCATCGTGCCGCAGAAGCAGTGGGACTTCGACAAGGGCGAGTTGCGGACCCTGATGGACCGCACCCTCGCCGAGCAGCAGCAGCTCATCGCCAACGCCCCCACCCCCGAGGAGCGCGAGCGCGCCGTCGCCTTCGGGCGCTACTTCGCGGGGCGGCGGGCGGCGGTGAAGTAGGACGGCAGTCGGCAGTCGGCAGAAAGTACCATCAGAGCCAATCGTTTACCGGCTACTGCAATGGCTCAGTTGACTCGATACCGCCGACTGCCGACTGCCGACTACCGACTTCACCCCAGCGGCAACCCCACCCACCGCCGTTCGCGGAAGGACAGCTCCACGGCGTTGATGACTTCTTGCACGCGCGCGCCGTCGGCGAAGTTACCCTCATTGCGGTCGTCGTCGGCCAGGATCTCATCGACGTAGTGGCGGATCAGGTTGGCGTAGAAGAGGGTTCGCCACGACTCGCGCGGGCTGCCGCCAGCCGGATAGTACTCCTCCGGCACCTGGACATCCTTGAACTCCACGTCGTCCGGCTTCGCGCCTTTCAGCGTCTCGCAGCTGCCGAACTCCTCCACGAGGCGGCAGATCAGCGCCCCTTCGCTGCCGTAGACGCGCGCCTCGATGCCGGGATAGTTCCCGACCGTCACGAAGCTCGTCTGCACCGAGCCGAGCGCTCCATTCGCGAACTCGCCGATGAAGATGTCGCCATCGTCGATGTTGGCGCGTTGCATCAGCCCGGTCTGCCGCATCACGCGCTCCGGCACGAAGTTCCGCATCGTCCCGACGAGTTGCGCGTAATGCGCGCCGACGAACCAGTGCCCCAGGTCGATGATCGGCGCACCGTAGCCCTCCAGCGAGGCGACCTGGATGATCGACTGATCGGCGTTGGGGTCGGACTGGCGCAGCGGCGTCTGCGGATCGAGCCATTGGGAGTTCTGCTCGTAGCCGTTGAAGATGTACGGCGTGCCGATGTAGCCCCGATCGATCAGCGTTTTCATGTAGCGCATCGCCGGACTGTAGCGGAAGGTGAAGCCGAGCTTCGTCTTCAACCCCTGCTCGCGCGCCCGCGCCGCCAGCCGATCGGTCGCGCGGAAGTCGTACGCGACCGGCTTCTCACAGAGGACGTGCTTGCCCGCCTCGATCGCGTCGGTGGCGAGCGCGAAGTGCGTGGCGCTGGGGGTGACGATGTCGATCACGTCGATGTCGTCGCGCGCGATCAGCGCCCGCCCGTCGCCAACGAACGCCGGGATGCCGAACCGCGCCCCCGCCGCCTCGGCGAGCTCGCGCTGCGTGTCCGCGACCGCCACCACTTCCACCCGCTTATCCCGCAGCCAGCCGGGGATATGTGCCCCACAAGCCCAGGCGCCCGCCCCGATCATCCCGACCCGCACCGGTGCCTGTCGTGCCATGTGTGCTCCTTGCGAGTAGTAGTCAGTGGTCAGTGGTCAGTGGTCAGTGGTCGGAGAGCGTCGTCGGTTGGCGGTCCCCGGATAGGGAGGGGCTGTAGCGACCAATGGCGAGGGGAGGGAGGGCAACGCCTTGCAGCACCCCTGCCAGCGAATGACCGTGATTCTGCCCGCCGATCGCCCGCATCCTACCGCACGGGGCGGTGCTGTCAAACGGCGCGACGCAACCGCAGACATGGGCGGGGGGTTAAGTAAGGGCGCGGGCGGCACCGGCGGCACCGGCCGTGGTTGCGGTTGCGGTGCCCCCCCTGGAGCCGCCGCCTGTATGCCGTGGCTGTCAGGGTATTTCAGCACCGCGCCGCGACGGCACCGCCCCTGCGCGTGCAACAACGTCTTCGCACGCCGCGCCGCGCCGCTCGGCACGTCGTCGGGCCGCGTGCCGCAAGAACGACCCACACTGGCCGCCAGCCACCCGGCTCGCCGCCCTACCAATCACCGACGACTGATCACTGACTACTCGTAGGGAGCCCATGACCCGGAGACAACCAGGGCAGCAGCAACCCGCCATCGGCATCAGTGTGGCGCAGATCGTCGCCGGGGCGCTCGCCTCCGTGACCGCCGCCGTTATCGCCTCCTACTTCGGGATCGGCGGCACCCTGATCGGGGCGGCGATCACCAGCATCGTCGCCACGGTCGGCGGCGCTCTCTACAAGCTCTCGCTCGAAAGCGCGCAAGCCCGCGTGGTCCGTGTGACGCGCAACCCGCGCACCGGCGAACTGACGCGCGAAGTGACCCAGGAACCGATCCCCACACGCCCCACCCGGCAGATCCGTTGGGGACTGGTGGCGAGCGCATTCGTCCTCGTCTTCGGCCTGGCGATCGGCACGGTGACGGCGATCGAGGTCGCGGCGAAGGAACCGCTCGCGGCGGTCCTCGGTCGCCAGGGTACGACGCCCGGCGAGACCAGCGTCGGCAGCGTCGTACAGAGCGTCGCCGAGACGGCTCCCGCCCCGACCGCGAGCCCCGCCGAGCCCCCATCGAGCGCGCCAAGCACCGTGCCCGGTTTCGCCATGCCGACCGCCGAGGGGACCGCGCGCACAAACTCGCCTGCGCCTTCTACCGCCCCCGGTGCCGCACCCTCGACCGCGCCGGGACCGACGACACCACCGGCCACCACACCGACGCCGCACCCCGCGCCCACGGTCGCGCCCACAGCAGCCCCGGCCCTCACCCCGACGGTGCGCGCGCCGAGTGCCGCGCCCACCCAGGCCGCTCCGAGCAGTGCCCCAGCGTCAGCGCCGACGCAAGCCGCGCCAACCCAAGCACCCGCCGTCCTCCCGACCCAAGTACCCCTCGCGCCCGCCCAGCCGACAACGGCCCCGGTGCAGCCGTAAAAGCAACGCAGACGGATGGCGCAACCGCAGGCTCCTGGCCGGGGATGCCATCCCTTGGTGCGGCGGCGTTACGGGCATAGCGGCACTTCGCCAGTCCGCGCAGGCGGACTTCGTGGCCGCAGGCCATCCAGCCGGGTCTTTAGACCAACGGCACCACCCACGCCAGGGACGGCCCTCACCCCGGCTCGGCTCCGCTCGCCACCCCTCTCCCAATCTGGGAGAGGGGTCTCGTTGTGGGGTGGGCGGGTGCTGGATGAACCCTCACCCCCTGCCCCCCTCTCCCCATCCGAGGAGAGGGGGAAGAGGCGTTGTGAGATGGGCGGGGTAACGCTCGCAGCGCCCGCGACGCAAAGCGTCTGACAGGCGCTGGTTGACCGTGCCTTGGGGCTCGCCGAGCGGCGACGGATCAGCCGTAGGCAAACGCCCGTAAGCCGTCCGATTACACCCCGAGATCCGACACATCCGCGTGGCAGCTCACCCGACAACGCCGGAGCATCCACACCCCTGCTGCGTGCAGCAGGGACAGTTGGGCTACCCCGGGTGAGACGATCGTGGGGTAGTCCCGGTAGCGCGCCTGCCGTATGCTCGGGCAAGTGACGCCCGCCCCGATCGGTGGGCGCGCACAAGCGTCCGCGAGGAGAACATATGGTGCCGATTACCCGCGACATCGCCCGCACACCGACGGAACCGGCGTCACGCGCCGAGACCATCGCGGAAGCCTTCGCGTCATACCGACTCGAAGCGCGCCTCGGGCGCGGCAATCGCGCCACCGTCTATCGCGCCGTCCACCGCAAAGACGGGAACGTGCTCGCCCTCCGCGTCTTCGATCGCAAGCTCACCGCTGAGCCGATTTTCGCCGCGCAACTCGGGGAGGCGGTATCCGTCCTCGCCGCCTGTCAGCATCCCGGCCTGCTGCCGATCCTGGCGCATGGCGTACACGACGGCTGGGCGTACCTGGCGCGGCCCTATGTCGTCGGCGATAACTTGCGCCGCCGACTCGGCACCCCGCTGCACCTCGCCGAGGCGCTCCGCTTGCTCCGTCCCGTCGCCGCCGCGCTCGACCACGCCCATGCGGCGGGGATCGTGCATGGCGATCTCAAGCCCGGGAACATCCTGTTGCCCGCGTCGGGGCAGGTCGTGGTGACCGACGCGGGCATCGTCGGCCTGCTGCCCCGGGCGAACACCTTGCTCTCCGCCGCCACCGGGCGCTACTACGGCACCCCCGAATACCTGGCACCCGAGCAGGCCCACGGGCTGGCGCTCGACGGGCGCGCCGATATCTACGCCCTCGGGGTGATCCTCTACGAGGCGCTGACCGGGCGACCACCCTTTCGCGGGGCCACACCACGCCTGATCGTCGCCCAGCACATCTCGGCCCTCCCGCCCGCATTCGGGGACCAGCTACCGGACCTCGGCGCGGCGGTGGAGCCGATCATCTTGCAGACCCTGTCCAAGGATCCCGCCCGGCGGTTCCCCACCGCCGGAGCCCTGATCGCGGCACTGGAGGCTGTCGGGGGGGGGCGGGGGGCCGACCAGAGCCTTCGCGTCGGTAGACATCCCCGGGACGACGCTCCTGGTGCGGGAGATGCCCGCGCCACTAACAGTCCCGATCGCCATGATAGGACCGGATGAAACGGCGGCGCGGCATGTGGCGGAACTGGCGCAACTGCGCGCGGGCTACGAGGCCCGGCTCGACGACGCCGCCGCACACGCCCAGGCGCGCGAGCAGGCAGTAATCGACCAACTCACGGCGGCGCGCGAGGAGTGCGCGGCCCTCGCGATCCGCGCCGAAGCCGCTGCGGCACTCGCGCGGGAGCGGGACGCCCTGGTGAAGCGCGTGCGCGAACTCGAACGGCTGGCGCGACCGGGTGCGGTCGCCGCGTCGGCCCCCACGGGCGGACGGCTCGTGCTCATCGACGCCCCGCGCGCCGGGCGGGCCGATGGCACCACCTTCCCGTTCGTGCCGGATGCGGTGCTCGGGCGGCACCCGGACTGCGCGATCCCGCTCGCCGACGACTTCATCTCCGGGCAGCACGCGCGGCTGGCCTGGGAGGCGGGCGCGTGGTGGCTCGTCGACCTCGGCACGCTGAACGGCACGTCGGTCAACGGGGAACGCATCGAGCGCCCGACACAATTGCGCGACGGCGACATGGTGCGCCTGGGCCGGGTCCAGGCCCGCGTAGCCCTCGATCCGCCGCCGGTATCGGGCGGTTCGGGCCACGAAAAACAGCAGGGCCGATGAGATGAGTGGTCCGTTTCATAAGCGCTGGTGGGGATCCCGCCCGCACCCCCGCCGCCCAAAGGGCACCCACCCAGCCGAGGAGCGGGGGAGGACCACACCCTACCGCCGCTTGCGAAGCGCGGCACTACGCGGGACGATCGCCTCGGCATCACTCGTCACTGACCCCGTGGCGTCGCCGCGATGAATGCTTCCAGCAGTTCAGCCAGCGTCGCCGCGCCGCGTTCGAGGATCCGCTCCCCGATCGCGGCGGTCGCGGGGCGGGTGTCGCCGGTCGCGCCGTTGCGTGTCTGCTCCTCGTAGGGCACCGCCGCGACCGCCCCATACGGGCGCAACCGCGCGTTCAACGTCGCGCGCGGCTCGATCAGTTCGGGCGCGGCGAAGGCGTCCGGGCGGGCGTAGTCCGGCGCGGCGGCCAGCACGACCGCCGCCTCGTCGCCCCCACCGTGGCCGAGCGCCTCGGCGGGGAGGAGTTCCGCCGCGCCTTCGGCCAGGATCGCGTAGCCATAGAGGCCGAGCGTTTCCAGGCCGGGACGCAGCGGGGCGCAACGCTCCACCGCCGCCGTCAGCGCCGCGCTGTTCCCGCCATGCCCGTTGACGAAGACCACGCGCGGGAAGCCGTGCCGCGCCAACGACCACGCGATCTCCGCCAGCACGCTCGTCAGCGTGGCGCTGCTGAGGCTGAGCGTGCCGGGAAAGGCGAGGTGATGCCACGAAACGCCGTAGGGGATGGCGGGGGCCACGGCGGCACGCTCGCCGAGCAGGGCGGCGGCGCGACGACAGAGCGCGTCCGCCGCGATCGTGTCGGTGGAGAGGGCGATGCCGGGGCCATGCTGCTCCTGCGCCCCGATCGGCACCAGCACCACCGCATTCGTCGCCAGCAGCGCCCGGACCTACCGTTGCCGTCCGCTGCGCCAGCAGAATCGCCTCGGCCATCAGCACCTCCTAGGGATACGTGAGGCAGTAGGCCATAGGCCGTGGTGGAGGGTATCGGCGCGCTACGAACAATCGCCGCCCTCACACCGCCGCCTGTAGTCTTGAATTCCCCCGCCACTGCCCACTGCCCACTGCCTACTGCACCTACTCGCCAAGGAACGCCACGACCACATCGTGGAAGGGCGCGTAATTGTCGCGGCGGATGTTGTGGCCCGCGTCCGGGATGTTGGCCTCGCGCCCGTTCGCCAGCAGGCGCAAGATTTCCTGCGCCTGGGATCGCGTGATGATCCCGCCGCGCGCCGGCTCGGACGTGACCAGCAGCGTCGGGCACACAACGTTGGCCGCGACCTCGCGCCAGGGATTCGGCGAAGGGCGCGGCTGGTCGAAGCCGGTCAGATCGAACTGCACCTTCGACGCGATCCAGGGTGGCAGCTCGCTCTCGTCCCAGTTCGGCTCCTTCGCCGCCGCCTGCCGCGCCCGCTCCTCCGGCGCAAGGGTCTGGAAGTTGCGGACCCATTCGGCGTAGGGATTGCTGCTCGGCAGCGCCGGATCGCCGCTCGGCGTCGGATCGTCGCGCCAACCCGGATCTTCGAGGACCAGCGCGCGGACCCGCTCCGGCGCGGCCGCCGCGACCCCGGCGGCGGTCGCGCCGCCCATCGAGTGCCCGACCAGGGCCGGGCGATCGAGTGCCAGCGCATCCAGCACCGCCAGCACATCGGCCACGGCGCGCTCGCGGAAGCCGTGCGAGAGATCGCCAGACCGCCCATGTCCCACCGCATCGGTCATGATCACGTCGTAATCGGCGGCGAGATCGTTGGCGAACCGGAGCCAGCAGAGCCCCGAATCGGTGAAGCCGTGCAGCAGCAGCACGGTCGGCTTCTCCGGCGATCCCATCCGGTAATAGTGCAACGCGGACTCCCGCGAGACGATCTCACCCTCCAGCCAGCCAGCCATCGGTTCCCCCTCCATGCGGGCGGATAACCCGCCCTGCCAGACCCCATCGGATGGGATGCTTATTTCGTCGCGCGCACGAGTTGTCCCCGCCCCCCGGAGCCGCGCCGTGCGAAGATACTCGCCGCCACGCCGCAGATGAGACAGCCGATGCCGCCCCATCCGAGCGCCCCGCGCACCCCGATCGCCTCCGCCAACGCGCCGATCGCCAGGCTACCGAACGGCACGAGGCCGGAATTGACGATCATCCAGAGGCCCAGCGCCCGCCCCTCCGTACCCGGTGCGGCGGCGAGCTGGATCGTCGCGCCCGCCGTCGCCAGATAGCCGATCACCGCCGCCCCGAAGAGGACGATGCAGGCCAGCGCGAGGTAAAACGAGGGCGACCAGGCGAACGCGGCGAGCGCGAGCCCGGTGACGATCTCCATCACCGCCAGCGCGCGCCCCGGTCGGCGTGCCACGAGCGGCAGGCTGGAGATGAACGCCCCGATGACCGCGCCGACCCCGGTCGCGGTCAGCAGCAGGCTCAGCCCCGCCGGGCCGCGATCGAAGATGTCGCGCGCCATCGAGGGGAAGAAGTTCCCGTAGGGGAGGGCCAGCACCGCGAGGCCGACTGCGGGCAGCAGCACCGCCCGCAACTGCGGATTGCGGAGGACGGCGCGCGTGCTCGCCTCGGTGGGGGCGACGATGCCGCTCGGCACCGCATTCTGCCGCTTCGTCGTGCGGATCGCGAGGAGCGCGGCGAGGACCGCCAGGTAGCTGACCGCGTTCGCGGCGAAGCACGCCCCCGCCCCGACGCTGACCAGTAACCAGCCGCCGATCGATGGCCCCACGATGCGCGTCAGGTTGAAGCGCGCGGAGTTGATGGCGATGGCGCGGCGCAACTGCCCCGGCCCCACCAGTTCCTTGATGAACGCCTGCCACGGCGGGCCATTGAGGGCGTTGACCACCCCGTTCGCCGCCGCCAGGAGCAGCAGCAGCGGCACCGTCGCCAGGTCCGCGTATTGCAGGCCCGCCAGGATGAAGGCCAAGATCGTCGCCGCGCCCTGGATCCAGAGGAGAAAGCGCCGCCGATCCACGCGGTCCGCCAGGATGCCCGCCGGGATGCCGAGCGCCAGGACCGGGATCAACTGGACGAAGCCGAGCACGCCGAGGAGAAACGTGGAGTTGCCGCGTTGCAGCATCACCCAACTCAGGGCCACCGTCTGCATCCAACTCCCCAGGCTGGAGACGAACGCCCCACCCAGGAAGAGGGTGTAATTCCGATTCGCCAGCGGGTTGTCCCCTCCCCGCCGCCGCACTCGCGCCGCCTGACTCATCCGTTCACCATGCCCGCGCCCACCCCGTTGGCGATCCCGTGTCGCCTCGCATCCCCGCATCCTACCAGAGACGTGCGTGGCGTGGGCCTGGTCGGCGTGGCGCGGCATCGCACCCTCACTCCAGCGGGGCGGCCTTCTCCACGACATGCTCCAGGAAGTGGTGGTTGGGGACGAGGAAGACGCGCCCGTCGTCGGCGCGCAGGGTCGTCATCGCGTGGCCGACCCGCTCGACCGTCCCGCTGGCCCCGTTCACGCTGATCCGGTCCCCCTCGCCGATCCCCTCCGCGATGTAGCGACTCGCCACGATGTTCTGCGAGAGGCCGCGCAGCCCCAGCCCGACCGCCAGCGCGGCGGTCAGCGCGATCCCGCTGAGGGCGATGACGGTGATCGCGATCAGCAGCGCCACATCGATGCCGAGCAGCGCCGCCGCCAGGATCGCCACGACGAAGATCAGCCCGAAGCGGACGACGTTGCGAAGGGTGTCCACGCGCCCGATGCCCGCCTCGGTCAGCAGGCGTCCGGTGGCCTCCGCCAGCAGGCCCGCCGCCGCGACGCCCAGGATCACCAGGAAGACGGCGGTCAGCGCGCGCGGGGCGTAGAGGATCAGCTCGTTCAGCGACCCGGCCAGGAAGGTCAGGCCGACCGCGCCGAGCGCCGTCAGGAGCGCATAGCCCAGGAGCGCGTAGGCGATCACCAGCCCGAGGAGTTGCGACGGGCGGCGCGTGATCCCGCCCTGTACGAGCAGGCCCGTCACCCCGGCGCGCTGGCAGAGGTCGTCGAAGCGCAGGCGGCGCAGGAGCAGCGGGACCAGCCAGCGCGCCACCACCGCCACCAGGACACCCAGCACCAGGATCGCCGCCGCGCCGAAGAGGCGCGGCACGAAGGCGAGGAACGCGGTCAGCACATCGGTCACGTCAGTGCCCTCCTTTTGCGGATCGCCGTGCGGACTGCTGCCCGCCGAGATAATAGAGCACGGCCCGGCCATACGCCCCCGCCACCCCTTCCAGGAAGCGCGCGGCACCGCCGAAATACCACCGGATCGCGAGCTGCCGCATGATCCGCCGCTCGGTCGCCGCCTCCGGCGCGATGTCCTCCTCGGCGAGCGCGGCCAGCAGCACGAACAAGCGTTGGTAGCGGGCGAGTTCCTCGCGCAGGCGCGGCGAATCCGCGAGGGCGCGCGTCACCCGCCCCTGCTCCGCGGCGTCGAGTTCCCCCGCGACGTAGGCGGGGAGGAGTTCCAGCAGTTCGTCGTGACCGCTCACGTCAGCAGATCCTTCAGGCGTTCCCGCCCCCGGTGCGCCCACCCCTTCGCCGTCCCCTCCGGCACGCCCAGGGCCGTCGCCGTCTCGGCGTAGGTGAATTCTTCGAGATCGCGCAGGACCACGGCGGCGCGATGATTCGGCGGCAAGGCTTGCAACGCCTGATGGAGGTGCGCGGTCGCCTCGATGCGCGAGAGCGCGCCATCATGGGCGGCGGAGACGAGCGGCGGAGCCGCATCGAGCGGGACATGCTGCTTCCGCTGCTCGCGCTCGTTGAGGGCGACGTTGATGGTGAGGCGCATGAACCAGGTCTTGAAGGTGCTCTGGCCGAGGAAGGTGTCGAGCCGCCGGTAGGCCCGCAGGAACGCCTCCTGGGTGGCGTCGGCGGCGTCCTCCCGGTCGCCGAGCACCCGGTAGCAGACCCGGAAGGCGACCGCCTGATGGCGACGGATCAATTCCGCGAACGCGGCGCGATCGCCCCCTTGCGCGCGCGCCACCAGCGCCGCGTCGGGCTCCTTCACTGTATTAGACAGGTCTTCCGCCATGATTGTTACTCCGCACATCGCGCCGCAGTATAGCCGATCGGTACTACGGCGGTGGGCGACACATGAAAGGATGGCGGGGTTGTAACGATCTGCGGCACTCATCCTGTCCAATAGAGTATGGTGCCGAACCGGACCGCACCATCGTCGTTCCGTTCGCCTGACGCGGCTATGGGGAGGATATAGGCCATTGCAGGCAGCGCACAGCGAGCGCCGCGCGATCCTCCTGATCGAGGATGATCCGACGATCGGCGAGCTCTTGGACGAATACTTGAGCGGGGAAGGCTATAGCGTGACCACGGCGTTGGACACCGCCGCTGCGCTCGTGGCGCTCGCCGCACGCCCGTTCGACCTGATCGTGGCCGACGCGCTCGCCGAGCAGCGCCCGCTCACAGAACGCTGGACCCGGCTCGAAGCGATCCAGCGGGCGGCGCGGGGCACGCCGATCATCATCTGCACGGCGCACCGCGCGAGTGATTACGCGGACTACACGGCGCGCGGCTTCAGCGCCCTGATCACCAAGCCGTTCGATCTGGAAGCCCTGCTGGCATCGATTGTGCATACGATCGGGTGCGATGCCCGGCAAGGGATGGGCGAGCGGCGCGACGCACACTAAGCCACGCGCGTCCCGCATCGACATCGATTCAGCACCCGCACCAGCCACCTTCCATTAACAAAGCTCGCCCCGCCTTCGCGATGCGGATAGGCTGATGCCTATCCTCTGGTCGAATGCGCCCATTTTTCCGGCTGACAGCTCGCGTCAGTCACCCGCTCGTGTGGCACCTGACCAGGCGCCGGATCGTCGTACCCGCCAGGAGGATCGCGGATGAGCATCGTCACCAGCACACCGCGCGGCGTGTGTGCCACCGGGGTAACGCGCGGGCGGGCACCACCGCTCATAAGTTCGCGGCTGCGCCCCTACCGACCAGCGCCATCGCGATCCCGCACTCGCGTCACCGCTTGTCTGTCTTCGCTATAGCTAGATAGCGCCCTTTACCAGTGGGGGTAACGATTCGGCCCAGGAGTCCCGTCTGATAGCGCAAGCAGGGCTACCGTGTGGTGGCACCATCTGCCGGCGTAGGCGGTACGAGCGAGGAGGGCTGCGGATGGATGTGGACAAGCTCAAGGGGCTGGCGATCGTGTCGGTGAACGAGGGAGCCAAGATCGGCGCGGTGGCCGGGGCGCTCTTCGACCCGACCACCCTGCGCCTGACGGCGCTCGCGGGGAAGGGCGATGGCGGGCGCTTCATCATCCCCTTCGCCCAGATCACGGCGTTCGGCGCGGACGCGGTGACGATCGCGAGCAGCGCGGTCACCCAGATGGCGGGCGAGTCCGGTGCCTCTGCGGAGGTCGCGCTCGACACGCTCCAGAAGCGCAAGGTGGTCGATGTCGCCGGGACCCTGTTAGGGACCCTCCAGGGGCTCGATATCAAGCCGACGAGCGGCGAACTCGGCAGCATCATGGTCCACAAGGGCGGGTTGCTGGGACTCGGCGGCGAGACGACCACGATCCCCGCCGGGGACATCGCCACGATCGGGAACGACCTCATCACCGTCAAGGGCCTGCCCGCGCCGGTCGCTCGCTAGCCCGGAATCGCGGGAAGCGCCGTGCTACCGTATCGTGCTGATTACGAAAGGACCGTATCCTCATGGCTCGTCGTCATCTCGGCGCCCTCGCGGCGCTGCTCCTGGCTCTTTACGCCCTGGTCGCGTTCACCGGCACCGCCGCCGCCGCCGCGATCACCATCCCGATCGACCCGCAGAACGGCTCCGGCATCAGCGGCACCGCCACGCTCACCGATCTGCCGAACGGGCAGACGCGCGTCGAGATCGCCGTCACCGGCTTCCAGGGCGGCACCCCCTCCCCGGCGCACATCCACCTGGGCACCTGCGCCACCCTCAACCCGGCGGTCCTCTACCCGCTGACCGATGTGGTCAGCGGTACATCAACGACGGTCGTCAACGTCACCACCGCCGCCCTCCTGGCGCAGCCGCACGCGATCAACATCCACAAGTCCGCGCAGGAGGCCACCGTCTACGTCGGCTGCGGCACCATCGCCGCCCAGGCTCCGACCGGGCTGCCGTCGACCGGCGGCGGCGGGATGGCGCACCAGCCGACCCTGCTGCCCTGGGCGCTCGTCGCCAGCGTCGGCACCGTCCTCGTGGCCGCGCTCGGCTTCCTGCGCCGCCGCGCCGCCCGGTAACAGGTCGCCACGCGGGGCGGATCGTCCGTCGCCGCCGCTTGTGTACGCATAACGCCAAAGGAGACTAAGCCAGATGGGTACGATCACCACGACCGGGGACGCGCTGCTCACCGCCTTCGCCAACGCCCTCGCCGTCTTCTTCGCCTTCATCCCGCACCTGATCGGCGCGATCATCATCCTGATCATCGGCCTCTTCGTGGGTCGCCTCGTCGGCGGGCTCGTCACACGCGGGCTGCGCGCGGTCAAGTTCGATCAGGTGGCCGAGCGGGCCGATGTCGGCGAGCTCCTCCGCAACGCCGGGGTCACGATGGACGCTGCGGCGGTCGTCGGCGGCATCGCCAAGTGGTTCATCTACATCGTCTTCTTCCAGGTGGCCGCGAGCACCCTCGGCTTCCCGCAGCTGACCGACATCCTCAACCAGGTGCTCGCCTTCCTGCCGCGCATCGTGGTGGCGCTGGTGATCCTGCTGGTCGGCGCGCTGATCGCCAAGCTCCTCGCCGGGGTCGTCCGCGGCGCGGTGGGCACCTCCCGCCTCGGCAACGCCGACGTGCTGGGCAACGTCGCCCGCTACGCCGTCCTCGCCTTCGCCGTCGTCGCCGCGCTCAGCCAGCTGGAGATCGCCCCGGCGATCGTCAACACCCTCTGGACCGCGATCATCGGCATGGTCGCGGTGACGCTGGCCCTCGCCTTCGGCCTCGGGGCGCGCGATGCCGCCGGGAGCGTGGCGACCGGCCAGCTGATCAAGGCCGAGATCCGGCCGGGGATGCAGATCGGCATCGACGGCCAGGGCGGCACGGTCGAGCAGGTCGGCACCATCTACACCACCATCCGCACGCAGAACGGGCAGATGAAGGTGCCGAACGCCGAACTCGCCCGCCAGACCGTGCTCGTCGCCGGTGAGCCGGATGGCGGGTCCGGCCAGGGTGCCGCGAAGCCGCAGCGCTAGCGCGCGGACCTGCGCGCTGTGGCCCCCGGCACGGCGCTTGCCGCGCCCGAGGGGTGCGGTGGCAGACTCCTTGCATACGTAGACACCATCCGGCCACCGGGCCGGGAGCATTGGTACGAAAGCCGCCGATATCCGTTGAGGATATGCGGAAAGATGGAGGAGATGATGGATTAGGCACGGAACATCCGCGAAGGCATGCAGGTCTATGGCGCGAACGACCAACTCTTGGGCACCGTCGAACGGGTCCAGGGCGACGGTTTCGAGGTGGCAGGGCAGCACTATTCCCGCGAGATGGTCGCGCGGGTCGCCCAAAACCGGGTCTACATACGCGGCACCGGCATGACGACGGACGCGGCGCAGATGACCACCGGCCAGACCGACAAGGAACTGCATGTGCCGGTGGCGGAGGAGCGGCTGACGGTCGGCAAGCGCGCGGTCGAACTGGGCGAGGCGACCATCCGCAAGACGGTGACCGAGGAGCAGCAGACCGTCCCGGTGACGCTGCGCCACGACGAGCTCCACATCCAGGAGGTCGACATCGAGGACCGCCCGCTCCGCGCGGACGACGACGCCTTCAACCCCGGCGTCATCAACGTCGATCTGCGCGGCGAGGAAGCGGTCGTCGCCAAGGAGGCCGTCATCACCGGCGAGGTGGTCATCGAGAAGGATGCCGTCAGCCAGGAGCGCCAGATCACCGACACCGTCCGCAAGCAGCGCGTCGATGTGGATCAGGCGACCACGAATGAGACGACCGCCACCACCCGCCGGCAGAATCCCGAAACGCGAAAGGCATAGCCAACATGAGCACGAACCGCAGGAACGAGCGGCGAAACGACAAGGACGAGCAGCGCATCGACACGGTGCGCGCCGAAGATATGGAGGATGACGACAGCACGACGCGCGGCACGGTGACCGAGCAATACACCGTGGCCCCGGAGACCAATGTAGTCCACGAGCGCGTGACGCGGCGCGAGGAGCCGCAGGGGAGGGCGACGATGCGACAGCAACCGGCGGTGCAAACGGTGCGGACGGCACGCCCGGACGGTGGCGACCGCGACCTGGACATCCCGGAGAGCTACGCGCTCAGCCAGGATCGGGTGCGCTGGCCCGCCGTCTTCGCGGGGCTGCTGACGGCGCTGACGATGCTGCTCACCCTCGGCGTCCTCGGGCTGGCGGTGGGCCTCACCTCGGTCGACGCCGGGCAGGCGGTCGCGCAGCGCGGCGTGCCGAGCGGCCTCGGCCTCGGCTCGGGGATCTGGGCGGGCATCTCGGCGCTGCTCGCCTTCCTCCTCGGCGGCTGGGTGGCCGGGCGCACGGCGGCGGTCTTCGGTAAGGGCTGGGGCGCGCTCAACGGCATGCTGGTCTTCCTGCTCGCCGTGCCCGTCACCCTGTGGCTGGCCGGGAGCGGCGTCGGCGCGCTCCTCGGCACCTTCAGCCAGTTCGCGCAGAGCCTGAACATCAACCCGCAGCAGGTCGGCCAGGCGGCGCAGGGGGCCACCGGGCAGGCCGGGCAGGCCGCGCAGCAGGTCACCCCGGAGCAGGCGACGCAGGCGGCGACCAGCGCGCGCAACGCGGCCTGGTCCACCCTCCTCGGGCTGGGCCTGGGGACGGCGGCGGCGACGATCGGCGGCCTCCTCGGCACCCGCAGCGAAGTGACCGTCGATCGCGCCGATGTCACCAACACCCGCGAGGGGATCGTCCGCTAACGACACATCGGACACCATCGCTCATCGCGACGGGGGCGGGCACATCCGCCCCCGTCGGCACTATCGCGGAAGGACACGGATATGGCCCAGAGCCCGGAACAACTCACCGAACAACTGGCGAAGGTGACCGCGCGATTGGAAGCGCTGGCGAAGCGTCAGCGCAGCGGTGGCCCGCTGAGTGGGTTCAAGCCCTTCCTGCTCGGCGGGCTCGTGGGCGCGGGCGCGGCGCTCCTCTACGCGCCGCAGACCGGCGAGCAGACGCGCATGTTGCTGCGCCGCAACGCGGGCGAATTGCAGGAGAGCGCCACGCAGGGTGCCCAGACCGCGAAGGACAAAATCCAGAGCACCACCGCTGCGGCGCAGGATGCCACGCAGACGACCCTGGCACAGGTCAGCGACAAGGTCAACGCCACGGCGCAAAATGGTCGTGCGAAGACGAACGAGATCGTCCAGGGTACGAAGCAGACGGTTCAGGAGAGCAACGAGAAGGTCCAGCAGGCCGTCGCGGATGGTGGCGCGAAGGTCCAGGCCGCCGCCGATACCGCCGCCGACAAAACGGCGACGGCGCAGGAGAAAACGCCGCCCCCCCGTTCGGCCTGAGACGCGCGCCGCACCCTTCACACCGCAGCGCGAGCGCGAGAATGCGTGCCGATGCGTGAGGGCTGACACACTCGCGTAGGACGTGATAGAGGGGCGCACGATGGCGAAGAACAGCGACATTCGCGAGGGGATGCAAGTCTACGGCGCGAGCGACCAACTCCTGGGCACCGTCGAGCGCATCCACGGCGACGGCTTCGAGGTGGCCGGGCAGCACTACTCGCGGGAACTGGTCGCGCGGGTCGCGCAGAACCGGGTCTACGTGCGCGGCACCGGCACCGTCGAGAGGCAGGACACCGCAGCGACCGGCGCACGGTCGGTCTCGGGGCAGGCGACGGATACGCTGCGCGTGCCGGTCGCCGAGGAGCGCCTGACCGTCGGTAAGCGTGAGGTCGACCGTGGCGAGGCGACGATCCGCAAGACCGTGATCGAGGAGCAGCAGACCGTCCCGGTGACGCTGACCTACGAAGAGGTCCACATCGAGGAGCGTACCGTCGCCGAGCGCCCGGCGACCGGCGACAAGCTCTTCCAGGAGGAGACGATCCGTGTCGCCCTGCGCGGCGAGGAGGCGGTCGTCACGAAAGAAGCCTTCGTCACCGGCGAGGTCGTGATCGAGAAGGACGCGGTCAGCGAGCAGCGCCAGGTCACCGACACCGTCCGCAAGCAGCGCGTGGACGTGGACAAGGCGTACCAGGAGGCGCGCACCGGCATCGAGCAGGCGCACACCACCAACGCCGCCGCCACGGGGCGCACTTTCAAACAGGCCGAGCCGAACTATCGCGCCGGGTTCAACGCCGCCCACGACGAGCGCCATGCCGGGCGCGCGTTCGAGGACGTCGAACCCGACTTGCGCGCCCGGCACGCCGCCGAGGGCAACGATGAAAGCGTCTGGGAGCAGTTGCGCCAGGACATCCGCGCGGGCTGGGACAAGGCGCGCGGGCGTTAAGGCGCGATACCGGAGGATGTGGAGAACGATGAGCAGCAATGAGGAACCTGCCCGGATCACCCGGGGGATGTCGGTCCTGAGCCGCGATGGGGTGACGCTCGGGGCGGTCGAGCGTTTCGATGGCGCGCAACTCCAGATACCGGGCTGGGTCATCCCGGTCGAGGGAATCGCGCGTGTCGCAGAGGGCATCGTCCATCTCCGTTTCCGGCGCGACGAGTTCCGCGCCGAGGAGGGCGCGGCGGCGGATCAGACGCAGCAGTTGGTGATCCCGCTGGCGGAAGAGCGTCTGACCGTCGGGACGCGCGAGGTGATGATCGGCGAGATCGTGATCCGCAAGCGCGTCGTCGAAGAAGAACGCATGGTCCCGGTCATCTTCCGGCGCGAGGAGGTGGAGTTCGTCCGCCTCGCACCGGGGGAGCCGCTGCCCGCCGGGTGGGGAGCCGATGCTGGGGCGCAGATCACCCGCTTCCCGCTGCACGGCTGGGAGCCGACGCTCGACAAGACCCCGGTGGTGAACCGCGAGGTCCGCGTCACGCGCACCGCGCGGGCCGAGCAAGAGGACGTCACGGCCACGGTGCGCCACGAGCACATCGAGGAAACCGAGCGCACGAAACACGAGCGATAGTGTGCGGCACGAAGGCTGCACCGTCTCGATATCTTCAGTACCGCGCTCCGTCGGCAAGAGTATTACATATCACCGTTGTGTCACACAGCGCGATAGGGACGGCTGAACCACGACATCCGATACGTCTGGAGGAACAAACGATGAGCCAATCGATGGACATCCAAGAGGGGATGCAGGTCTATGGCGGCGACCAGCTCCTCGGGCGGGTCGAGCGCATGCACGGCGAGGGCTTCCATGTCAACGGCCTGCACTACACGCGTGACATGGTCACCCGCGTCGAGCACAACCGCATCTACCTCGGCGACAGCGGACTGGGGGCTGCGGCTTCCATGACCGGTGCGTCGAGCGGGATGGCGACCGCCGAGCCGAGCGGGATGAGCACAACCGGTGCGACCGCCGGAGTGCGCGACACCGGCACGGTCGAAACGGTCGGTGCCGCGCGCGAGGATGACCTGGCTGGTGAGGCGCTGCGCGTGCCGATCGTCGAGGAACGGCTGGCCGTCGGCACGCGCGAGGTCGATCGCGGCGAGGTCGCCATCCGCAAGACGATCATCGAGGAGCAACAGACCGTCCCGGTCACCCTGACGCACGAGGAGGTCCGGGTCGAGGAGCGGGATGTCGCCGACCGCCCGGCGACCGGCGACAAGCTCTTCCAGGAGGAGACGATCCACGTCGCCCTGCGCGGCGAGGAGGCGGTCGTCGCCAAGGAGGCGTTCGTCACCGGCGAGGTCGTGATCGAGAAGGACGCGGTCAGCCAGGAGCGCCAGATCACCGACACCGTCCGCAAGCAGCGCGTGGACGTGGACCAGACGAGCCAGGTCGCGACGGGGACGGCAGCCGTGTCGGCCATGAATCCGGCGACCGACACGAGCGCGGGCATGGCAACGGCCACGCCCGCGATGGGTAGGGCGACAGGGTACGGCTCGCAGTTACGCGAGTCGATGCTGGTTCTCGGCGCGGACGAGGGGCGCATCGGCGTGGTCAAGGAGGTTCGCGCGAACGATTTCCTGGTGAATCGGCGCCTGGCGCGCGATATCTACGTGCCATTCACCGCGATTCAGAGCGCCACGAACGAGCGGGTCATGGTCGCCGTCAACACGGGCGATGTCAACGATCAGGGGTGGCCCAACCCCTAGCCGCGCGACTTGCTGCTCGGCAATGCTGAAAGGGATGGGCGTGCGTACCCCCTTCAGTATGCGCGGTTGCGGCGATGCAGCGCCCTGAGGCGACCATAGCGGTTCGCTGCCGGGCCTCGATCGCCTCGCTATGCATGATGAGCAAGGCGGCACGGATAGGCGAGAACCACCGAGACCGCGCAACGCTTTTGCCCTTCCGAACGGCGAAAATAGCCGGAAGAGGTGCAGAGCATCCCGGTCACCAACCGTTGTATACACGACCGTTGGCAAGGTTGTTGCATAGTGGTGAATGTGTCGTCTGAATCGCGACACGGATGGGCTGGACCACGAGGTCCGCTAACGTATGGAGGTTACGAACCATGAGCCAGTCAGAACTCCGCAAGGGTATGGAAGTCTACGGGGCCAATGGCCACAAGATGATCGGCACGATCGAGCGCGTCCACGGCGACGGTTTCGATGTGGCCGGGCAGCATTACACCCTCGATCAGGTCGAGAGCATGGGCGATGGTCACATTCATGTGCGTGGCACCGGTGCCGGTGAGATGCGGGGTGGGGCGGGCATGGCCTCCGGCCAGGAAGAGGATGTGCTGCGCGTCCCGGTGGCCGAGGAGCGCCTGACCGTCGGTAAGCGTGAGGTCGACCTCGGCGAGGCGTCGATCCGCAAGACGGTAACGGAAGAGCAGCAGACCGTCCCAGTGACGCTGGTCAACGAGGAGGTCCGCGTCGAGGAGCGCGACATCGCCGATCGTCGGGCGACCGGCGGCGAGGATCTCTTCAAGGAAGAGACGATTCGTGTCCCGGTCCGCGGCGAGGAAGCCGTCGTCGCTAAGGAGGCGTTCGTCACCGGCGAGGTCGTGATCGAGAAGGACGCGGTCAGCGAGCAGCGCCAGGTCACCGACACCGTCCGCAAGCAGCGCGTGGACGTGGACAAGGCGTACCAGGAGGCGCGCACCGGCATCGAGCAGGCGCACACCACCAACGCCGCCGCCACGGGGCGCACTTTCAAACAGGCCGAGCCGAACTATCGCGCCGGGTTCAACGCCGCCCACGACGAGCGCCATGCCAGCCAGGAATTCGAGACCGCCGAGCCCGAGTTGCGCCGCAACTACGAGGCGGACCCGTCGAACGCGAGCGGCGGCGACACCTGGGAGAAGCTGCGCCAGGAAGTCCGTCAGGGCTGGGACAAGGCGCGCGGGCGCTAATAGGGACGCCACGCGGAAGGGTGCGGCCATGACCGAGCACACAGAGCGCGACGCGATCACGCCAGGCATGGTGGCCTTCAGTCTGGAAGGTAAGGAGATCGGCGAAGTCGAGATGGTCGATGGCGATGACCTTCGCATCGCGGGGCGCGCGGTCCAGGCCACCGATGTGGTCGGCACCGACCGACGCGGCGTCCATCTCCGCCTCCCGGCCTCCGACTTCACCACAGATGCGTCGGGCGACCGCACCACAAGCGCAGCGAGCGATCAGGGTGCCCTGACGGCGAGCGCGACGGACGAGCGCGACGGGCGCATCGTCATCCCCCTCGCCGAGGAGCGACTGACGGTCGACACGCGCGAGATCTCGCTCGGCGAGGTGATCATTCGCAAGCGGGTGATCGAAGAAGAGCGGATGGTCCCGGTGATGGTCCGGCGCGAGGTGGTGGAAGTCCTCCGCCTCGCGCCGGGTGAGGCGATACCGGATGACTGGAAGAACGACCCGACGACCGAAGTCGCGCGCCTCCCGTTGAGCGGCACCGAGCCGGCGATCGCCAAAGAGGCGCTCGTGACGCGCGAAGTGACCGTCGAGCGCGAGGCCCGTGCCGAGGAACGGCAGATCACCGGGCAGGTACATCGTGAGCAGGTCGAGACGGACGCGGGCTACACCCAGGCCCGTCCCGACTTCGAGCGGCACTTCGCCGCCCAGGGCGCGACCAGCGGGGCTAATGCGGCGACCTTCGGCGCTGTCGAGCCGCACTACCGCGCCGGATACACCGCTGGTCGTGATCCCCGCTACGCAAAACAGGATTTCGCGACCGCCGAACCCCAACTGCGCCGCGAATACGATGCATCGGCACAGCCAGGTGATGATGCCTGGGAACGTCTGAGAGAGCGGATTCGCACCGGCTATGAGGCCGCGCGACGCCGATAGCTGCTACGCCAGGGTTCACTGGTTAGCACAAGGAGAGCATCAATGACCGCAGCGAACACGAGCGCGCCGACGAATACCAGGCATACGGTTGTCGGCGTATTCGATGGCCCGAAGCACGCCGAGGATGCCCTGAACGGCCTGAAAGGGCATGGCTTCACCCCCGAGCAGGTCTCGGTAGTGGCGCAGGATAAGACCGATGTCAAGCAGATGGCCGAGGGCAACGATATGGCCGGAGAGGGAACCGCCGCTGGCGCGGTGACCGGCGGTGTGCTCGGCGGGCTTGCGGGCTTCCTGGTCGGCATCAGCGCGATGGTGATCCCCGGCATCGGCCCGATCGTCGGCACCGGCATCATCATCTCGACCCTGGCCGGGGTGGGCATCGGCGCGGTCGCGGGTGGCCTCGTCGGCGCACTCACCGCGCAGGGCGTGGATGAGAACGACGCCCAAGAGTATGAGGGCCATATCAAGGCTGGCCGTATCTTGCTGACCGCGCACGCCGCGACCGACCAGCAGGAGCAGCAGGCCCGCGAAGTCTTCAATGGCGTCGAGGGCGGCAGCGTCCGCAGCTATGCGGCTCCCGCCTCCTAAGCGCCCCGCGACAACCAACCACGAATAGGGACTACCGGGGCGAAGCGATATCGCCCCGGTAGTCCCTATTCATAACGTTCGTCGGCGACTCGTAGCCGACCCTGCCATTAAGAAGCCGTTGCACCGCCCGCGATCGGGCCTCATCTCCTGGCGTCACAGCCCGCGTGCATGGGGCGGTGCAACGATTTCTCACTGACGATACGCCGTGGTCAGGCTAGCCTGAGGAGCCAGCGCCGGCGCTGGCCCCGCTCCTCGGCTGGGCGGGTCCCCCGGAGGCATTGCGCCCTTCATGGGTGGGAGCTACTGCCCGCTGGGCGGCGGGGGTGCGGGTTCCCATCCAGTACCCGCCCACGCACACAAC
>JAABUH010000969.1_pt1 | contig 36022 bp, 39 predicted proteins | sample 5559121 | NCBI WGS metagenome assembly JAABUH01 (sample SAMN10711871, study PRJNA513364) | rock metagenome | isolation source: Antarctica rocks | place: Antarctica: Victoria Land, Battleship Promontory nord | collected 2015-12-28
GTCAAGGGAGGTTAATCGGTATTTTGGAAGGCTCTCCGGGCACGGTAGGCACTGATAAGAGGTGCCCTGGCTTCTTTCACCCACCCTTCCCTTCGAGGGAAGGGTCGGCGCTTGCGCCGGGGATAGGATAGATTCTGTCACAGTTGTGTCACAGACTGTGACACAACTGTGACATTAGCCTCCGCGCTCGATCTCTTGTTTGATCCTGCTAATCAATGAGAGTATCTGCGGGTCCTCCTCGATCTCTTTCTGGAGCCGCACCGAAGCGTGGACGATGGCCGTGTGACTCTTCAGGCCGAACGTCGCCGCCAGCGTGGACAGCGGCATACCGCCCATCTCTTTGGTCAGGTACATCGCCACTTGACGCGCAAACCCGGCGTCGCCGTGCAGCCGCGTGGCCCGGTTGCTGCGCCCGCCACCGGCTAAAATTTGGTCCCGCGTCACGGCCATTTGGGCGGCGGTGGCGTCAATGATCCGGTCCACGGTCGGCCCGCCCGCGCTCATCGGCGGGCGGGGCAGAAGCAGGGCGTCGCCGCTGGCGGGCGGTGCGTGGTCTTCCGGGTGCGCTGAGGCCGTCTCGCGCGGCGGCAGACGGTCCACATAGTAGCTGCTCAGGACATCGCTGGCGAGCTGTTTGGTGACAGGGCTGCGGGCAAGCGAAGCGTAGGCCATCAGCTTGATCAGGGCGCCTTCCAGGGAGCGGATGTTGCTCTGGATGAGGTTCGCCATGAAGGCGATCACGTCATCGGGAATCGCGAGGTTCTCCAGGATAGCCTTTTTTTGTAGGATCGCCTCCCGCATCTCCAGTTCCGGCGGCGCGATGTCGGCGACCAAGCCGCACTCGAAGCGCGACCACAGCCGCTCGTCCATCGCCTTCAGCTCACGTGGCGACCTGTCGCTGGTCAGGACGATCTGCTTGTTCATCTGGTGCAGGACGTTGAAAGTGTGGAAGAACTCCTCCTTGGTCTGCTCTTTGGAGGCCAGCATCTGGACATCGTCCACCAGCCAGATGTCCACGCTGCGGTAGGCCCGCCGGAAGTCCTCCATCCGCTTGTCGCGGAGGGCGGCCACATAATGGTTCGTGAACGTCTCGCCGCTGACATAGGCCACCCGCGCCTGCGGCAAGGACAGGCGTATCTGATGCCCGATGGCGTGGGCGAGGTGCGTTTTGCCCAATCCGGGGCTGCCGTACAAAAACAGCGGGTTGTACGTCTTGCCCGGCTCCGCTGCAACGCGCATCGCGCCGGCATGGGCCATCCGGTTGGACTTGCCGACGACGAAGTTGTCGAAGGTGTAGCGGGCGTTGAGGGGCGAGGCCGCTAGCTCCGTCGTGAACTGGTTGCGGCTGCCGCGCCCGCTGACCATCGCGCCGCTGCCGTCGGCGCTGCCGTCCGGCGTCAGAGCGAGGGCGGGCTGCACGTCGAGGAGCAGGGCTTCGGGCGCAGACTGGGGCAGAGGTGAGGCGGCCTGCTGCAAGGGCAGCGGCTTCTCGCCGAGCAGCGGCTGCACGTCTGGGGTCGAGATCACGAACCGGACCTGGACCGTGGGGCTGTCCAGGTACTGCGCCAGGTGCAGCGCCAATGTCTGTGCATACTTGGTCTCGACGAACGTCCGAGCGAACGACGACGGGGCGCCCAGGACGACGATCGGCGGGCTGTAAGAGAGCGGCTTGAGCGGGCGCAGCCAGTTGCCGATGGTCTGCTTGTTGACCGACCCGGCCAGAGCGCGCAGAGTCCGCTCCCAGGCCCGGCGCAGGGCGGTCAGGCTTTCCTCCTCGCCCAGTTCCAATTGCTGATCTCGAAAGGACTGGTCCTTGATCGGCTGGTCCGGGGCGCTGTCATCGGGTGTCGGGTGGCTGCTCACGGGTTCCCTGGCGGCGAAAGACGGCCTCTAGGTGGGCCGTAACAAGAGCCTAAACAAGCGAAGGAGGCAGCCATTTCGATTCCGAAATCGCCGCCTCACTGGGGTCCATTATACCGCAATTCGCGCGCCCCGGCAAGCCGGATTTTCCGCCTGCCCGCCTGGCAGGCAATGTGCTTGACGCCAGTGAGGATGCAGCCTATAATAAAGCCTATGGACATTCTCCCACGCGAAGACGGCGCGCTGATCGCGCTGCACGAGGCCACGGCGGGCGGCCTGACGCTCGGCTCCCGGCTGACCATCCTGCCCGGATTTGCCGGAGTCGTCGTCAAGGACGGCAAGGCATTGGACACGCTGCCGCCGGGCGAGCATACTCTGGAGCCATCGCTTCTGCCGGGCCTGACCCAGAAGGTCAAGCCGCGCTTCGGACCAGGGCAAAACCCCGACAACGCCGCGCCCCTGCTCGCTGCCATGTTCCTGGTGCCGGTCAGCCTGCCCGTCTCGTTGCCCTGGCGGACTCAGGCCATTCTCTCCAGGAACCTAGCCTATGGCCTGACCTACACGACGCTGGAGGGGCGTTGGTACGGTCCAGATCGCGGACCCGGCCCGCTTCTGCGCCGCCGTCTTCCAGGCGGGCGCCAAGGCGCTGTCTGCGGGGCAGGCGTCCCCCGATCAGGTCGCGCAGGAGTTCCTTCGCCGGGGCATACCCGCACGGGTCGCCGAAGCCGTTGGGGCGATGAGCCTGCCGCCTGACCAGGCCCCCCAGGCGCGCGAGCCGATCCGGGCGGCGGCAGGCCAGGCCGTGGCATTGTGGCTGTCAGGGATCGGCGTGCAGTGTACGGCCTTCGATCTGGACACCGTGGCCGCGCCGGACCGCGCGCCCTGCGCCGGCTGCGGCTCCCGCGTTGCGCCGACCGGCTACGGCCATTTCCGCCGCACCATCAGCCTGCTCTATGTGCGCTTCACGGCCCAGAAAGAGGGGAATTTCTGCGTCCCTTGCGCCTGGAAGATCAGCGCGGGCTACAACAGCATGATGTTGGTTTTGGGCTGGTGGGGGTTTATCGGTCTGGTTCTGACGCCGATCTATTTCGCGCAGAACCTCTACTATCTGACGCGGATCGTCTCGGGGCCGAAAGCCGCGCCCCGCCAGGGTCAGCCTGTTGTCGCGAGCGAAGGCGTCTGGCCGCCCCCGCCGAGGGCGTCCTAGCGGTTCGGGCTACGCCTACTTCCCATAACCAAAAATAGTCAGCCCTTGATCGTCCTCAACGAGTTGTAGTTCTGCCGTTGCCTCTAGTACCCGCTTTAGCCCTTCAATGTCTTGGGGAACTTCATGCCCAACATCGGGACGCGGACGCCACTGACGTGGGAAGCGTATCCACTCAATCCACTTGTATTCAACAGGCTGAAAAACACCATCGGCCAGACGCTCCGGTAGCAGTTGGTGGGGGGCTGGAGTCGAATCTTCGTAAAGATGCTCCGAATGGATGAACTTCCAAACCGACCTTGTGACGTTTAGCTTGGCGGCAGCGATTGCTCCCAATACTTTGTACCATTTTGCGTTGCTCATGTAGGAGACGTGAAAAGTAGAGATATAACGCTCATAGGACTTTCGCTTGCGCTTGCTTGCAGATTATTTATAGATGCTAATATCAGGCAACAATGTTCAAAAACCCTAGAATAGCTTAGAGTGAAGCGAAAGTCCTAGCTCATAAGGATCACGGTGAGGCGTCCAGGCAGTTTTTGTTTTCGGCTTAGTCATGGCTTCAACTAACGGCAGGGGCTTGACAATCCACACAGCATCTAACGTGTCACTTGCCACCGCCGACCGCGACATTGGGCCAGCGAGCCAGCCGATCTTCCATCCTCGTAAGCTGCCTGCCCAAAAATTGTGCCTAGTTTGTGCCGCGTCTATGTGAAGGGCGGGAACAAACCCTGCCCCGACGGGACGCCCGCACGTGGGTAGAGTTTGCCCGATCCTCGTTTTTCTACGCCCCGACCACTTCCCGCGCGGCGGCCAGCACGGCGTCGTAGTCCGGCTCGCTGGCAATCTCGGGGACAGTTTGGACGTAGCGGACGATGCCGTCCTTGTCGGCGAGGTAGATGGAGCGGGACAGCATCCCCAGTTCCTTCACATGCGCGCCGAAGGCCGGCCCGACGGTCCGGTCTTTGTGATCGGAAAGCATATGGATGTTGTTGATGCTCTCCTCTTTGGCCCAACGAGTCTGGGCAAAAGGCGTGTCGGTGCTGATGGTGACGGTCTTGATCTTGTCGGCCGGGAGATTGGCGACGTGCCGGTCGAACTTGCCGGTTTCTAGAGAACAGACGCTGGTGTCAATACTGGGGACCAGGATCATCAGGACGGCCTTGCTGCCGTTCTCGCTCAATTCGTCCCAGCCGACGGTTTCGAGCTTATCCGCCGTTTGGACTTGGAAGTCCGGGACGCGGTCGCCGACTTCTAGCTCTCGGCCCACCAGGGTCATCGGGCCGCCTTTGAACGTGATCGCGCCGGGGCGCTCGATCTGCGAAGCCATCATGGGTCTTTCTCCTTTAAGAATGCAATCCTGGGGAAAGTATACCCCGCGCCAAAGGAGAACGCGCCTCCGGTGTCGTATAGGAGTACCACCATGGTCAAGTTCATCTTCTTTGACATCGGCGACGTGCTGTTCGATGAGAACGCCCAGCACCAATGGCTGTTCCACGATCTCCTGCTGACCCTGCGGGCGCACGGCAAGGATGTGCTGTGGGACGACTTCAACGCGACCCGCAAGAGGCTGACGGCGGCGGGGCCGAACCCGGAAGCGGCCATCAAGGGGACGCTGGCCTTCTACTGCGCCAACGATTCGGAGACGGAAGTGTTGTGGCACGAGGCGCGCGACCTCTACCAGCAGATGCGGAAGCCGCGCCCCTATGGGCAGTTGTTGGACGGCATCACGCCTGCTTTGGAGGACTTGCGCCGGGATTTTCGGCTGGGCATCATCGCCAACCAGCACCCGCCGGTCAAGGAGGCCGTCGCGGGCTACGGCATCGGCGGCCTGTTCGACGTGATGATCATCAGCGAGACCGTTCACCTGTTCAAGCCCGACCCAGCCATCTTCCAGGCGGGGCTGGACCAGGCCAGGATTGTGGGGCCGGAAGCCGTGTTCGTCGGCGACCGCCCCGACAACGACATCGGGCCGGCCAAAGCCGCCGGGCTGAAGACCGTCCGATTCAAGCGCGGAATCCAGTATACTCTGTATAACCCGGACGACCCCGCCCTGACCGCCGACGAGACCGTGACGGATGTATCCGAGCTGGCGGCGGCGGTGCGCCGGGTGGCGCAGGGGTAAAGGTGAGGCGTAACGAGGCATCGGCGCTTTCCTCTTAATCGGCTTTATCTTCGCCCCAGTCGCGCAAGTAAAACAGGCTGGCCGTGGCCGGTTTTGCAATTTGCGAATACTGACGGTTTCAAGTCAAAGCCGGTGTTCGTGTCCACGTCGGCGGTTTCCGCTTGATCAATGCTTGACCGGGACCTAAAAACATTTTCCATAACAGCGTCTATGCTACAATCATGACTATGCGAAATGAAATTTTCACGCTAGTTGTTATTCTGTGGATCACTTCATGCTCTGTATCGCTTGCAGCCCCGGACACGATCATGCCAGGACGGTCAATCGGTCATATCCGCTTGGCCGAATCTGCAAAGCAGGCAATGAATTCGTTGGGGGCAATGGCAGTCGGTGATGGAGCGAGTGGACGCTTCTGGCAAGTCTGGATTTCGCGTACTCCTCAATCAGCGAAACATTATGAACTTGATGTATTGACGATCCGAGATATGAGCGGCTCGGACCTCAAACGGATGCATGAGTTTGTCGAACAAGTGCGTGTCACCTCACCCTGGTTTGCAACGCATCAAGGAATCCATGTCGGAAGTAGTCTCTCTTCTGTCATTACGGCCTTTCCGAAGGTGCGGCGTCTTAACCCAGATGTTACGCCGACAAAACATCAGAAGCTTGCCCTCTATGACGACGTGAGGCAGGGGATAACGTTTGAGTTCGCGGCGGCGAAGCATGGAGTCCCAGGTTCTACGAAATGCCAGGCTATTTTAGTGCATCCGAAGCGAAAGAATGTATTGGAAGCCCCTTATCCCTGGTATATGCCCGATAACAATGGGGTGTTGCGTTACGCACTCGTAGCTGCGGGGCCAAGCGGACCTGTCCGCATGACCGAAGATGCGACCCTCCCGCCTCATCATCCGTCTTTCTATGATGTGCAACTAAATTATGCTGCCCGCCGCGCACAGTGCATACAGATCATAGGTTTCGGCCCTGTCTGGTTACAACTCACCGCTCTGCGCGAAAGGCGCGGGCGAGATATTAAAGTTGGGATTCAGATCACCGATAGGCGGTTGATTTATAGAATGCTGAATTGCTGGCATAGCACGGAGCATTGGCCGGCACACATTCATGGAAAACCAATTGGGGTCATCACTTTGATCCCATGCACCTCTCCGCCCGCACGGGAGAATTCCATGGTCGTGTTAGGCTTGGAGAGTAAGGGGGTTACGACCGATTATTTTCGCTACGGCAAAGGGTCGTACTGTGGAAACGATATAAGTACACATATAGTCTTAATGTACCCCGGCTTTGGCCCACGCTTTGAAGCTTTCTTGCGTCAGATGGCAGAAAGAGCGCGTGTTGATAGGGGAGGCGTCTCATTCTTTTTCTACTCTGAGATAGAAACACACCCTACTTAAAGGGATAAAGAAGCCTGCGGCCCACCGACGCTTTGCATCTGTATAGCCCGGACGACCCCGCCCTGACCGCCGACGAGACCGTGACGGACGTATCCGAGCTGGCGGCGGCGGTGCGCCGGGTGGCGCAGGGTGGGAGTAAATAGACTGTCAGGAGCGAGAGCCGCTATGCCATCGGAGCCGTTTGCTCTCTTCCAAAGCCTGTTGGACGATCTAACAGACCTGTTGGGTAGGGCACACCATCTCCGCACTGCCGATGTGAGTGACCCGCTTTCCATAAAAGCTGCCGTCATCGGTTTTGGTCTGTTTCATCCGATGCAGGCATGGAGCAAAGCCAACTTTGAGTTCATCGAAAGTCGCCTGAACCACGACCTATCGCCGGATACTTTCAGCCCAGCCCCGGAGTGTGACGAAGCCATAACCACTTTCGCCTGTCTCGGGCTTGGCGCAATCCTGGGTCAGTTTAACGCGGGCCAGATGGATAATGATCAGGCCACCAAGAGCGAGTGGTATCTGTTCGCCTTCTTGAATGTTCATGGTCAAGCGATATGCGAACGGCACACGGCGTCTGAACAAAGCTGGGGTGCCGATGAAGATTAGCCCGGTGCTGTCACTGGATCAACCGCAGGGGGTTGGGTGCTACAATGGAAATGCGGAAGCAAATTTCTGAGGTTCTAGGGGAGATCAGCCAGCTCAACCCGAGTATGCGCTTCGGTCAACTCGTCGCCAACATCTCCCTGTTTGCCAAAGGGCCGGTCAGATCGGCGGTTTGGGATGTGGAGGATGAGGAGTTCTTGAAGGCCGCCACGTCCTGCCTGGAAAACTTGAGGCGCGTTGACTCAACAAGCCTAGCCGCTCAGGCGGTCGGAAAAGAAGCGGCTTTGGCCGCAAACGTGGACAGAACAGGTCATAGATGATCATTGAAGCGCGCGAAGACATCGTCAAGCTTGAAGGCAACCTGGACAAGAACCTGTGGCCGACCATCCAGGCGGCGGCCAATCTGCTGCTGCGCCATCACCCGCAGGGCATCATCGTGGATGGGAGCGGCCTCCTCGGCTGCTCGCCCGAAGGCGCGAAGACGTTCCGGGATGCGATGGACTACATCGAGCGCTACCGGGCGCGCATCGTCGTGTCCGCTCTGCCGGAAGGGGTTATGGAGGTCATCCGGGCCGTGCCGGGCGTCCGCTCTCGCCTGCCCGTCGCCGCGACCATTGAGGAGGCGCGGGCCTCGCTGCGTCTGTCCGGGCCGGGCGGCAGCCGCGCCGTGGCGGGGGGCAGCGCGCCGCAAAACATCCTCGTGCCGCTGCTGCGTCCCGACAACCCGCAGGTCGCCAGCGCCCTAGCCTGCCGACTCGCCAAAGCCGACCCGACCCACAAGTCCCGCCTGCATCTGGCCTATGTCCTGGAAGTCCCCCGCCACCTGCCGCTGGCCGCGCCCCTGCCCGAAGAGGAAGGCGAGGCCGCGCGGACGCTGGAGACGGCCGTCAGCGCTGCGCGCGGCGAGGGCGTGACAGCGGAGCCGCAGGTAACGCGCGCGCGCGATGCGGGAGAGGAAATCGTCCACCAGGCCGAGGTGCTGGGCGCGTCCCTGATTGTCCTGACCTACCTGCCCTCCGGTGACCCCTCGGACACGCTGATGGAGCGCGTCACCCGCACCGTCTTAGACCGCGCCCCCTGCGAGGTCGTGCTGAACAAACAGCCGGTGCGCTAGGCGCCTTCAACGGCTTGCTTTGATCAGTGTGCGTATCTCACCGGAACGCACGATCACATCGCTGCCGCAGACCTCGCATCGGCCCCACTCGGCTTCGGGGAACTCGGCGTCCGGCACGGGCAAGAGACGGTAAGGATGGCTCCGCTCACAGGTGTGACACCAGACTTTTTCCTTCGCCGGGTCGGAGGGAGTTCATTTCATCCTCCACCGGCACCGGCTTTCCCTATAAGCTGCGCCAGGTAGTCTTCATACGACTTCAGAATGGAAGGCTCCTGGGGTTTCCCCCTTTCAGCAGCTTGTTCGGCATCTGCTTTCGCGCTTTCTACGGCCTTTTGGGCCTGGAGGATGGCCTCATCATGTCGCCCTTGCGCTTCGTAGATACGGGCGATCATTTCCAGCAGGGCTGGCTCATCTGCATCCAGTTTCGTCAATTCCTCCGCGCGGCGCAGGGCTTCCTCATGCAATCCCAAGTCGAAGGCGAACAGGAGACAGGCCATGTTGGCGAACCACAGGTTATGCCGCTTGCCCGCTTCCCGTGCCCAGTCCAGCATCACGGTGGAGGCCGAGGCGTAATCGCCGCCGGCTCTGTGCCGCTTGAACAATTCTGATACCTGTCTTTCGTTCATTGCGCCTAACCCAGCACTTCCAGGGCGTTCGGCAGGTGGGTGAGGATTTCGCAGCCGTCCTCCGTCACTAAAATGTCCTCTTCCACCCGGACGCCGCCCCAATTCTCTAGGTAGATGCCCGGCTCCACGGTGATGACCATGCCGGACTGCAAGATCAATTTGTCGGCGCGGGGAGAGAAGCCGGGGCCGTCGTGGACCGAGCGGCCCAGCGAGTGGCCCAGGCCATGCCCGAAAGCCTCGCCGTAGCCGCGCTCGGTGATGAAGTCGCGGGCGACGGCGTCTATCTCCTTGCCGGTCTTGCCGGGACGGATGGCGGCGATGGCGCGCTGCTGGGCTTCCAGGACGACGGCGTAGACTTCCCGCTGCTTCTCGGAAACGCGGCCGATGGCGTAGGTGCGGGTGATGTCCGAGTTGTAGCCATCCACCGTCGCGCCCCAGTCAATGGTCACGAAGTCGCCCGTCGCCAGTGGGCGCGGGCCGGCGTGGTGGTGCGGATGGGCACCCAGCGCGCCCGAGGCGACGATGGTGGCGAAGGCGACTCCCTCGGCCCCGCCCCGGCGCATGGCGAACTCCAGCTCGATGGCGAAGTCCTGTTCGCGCGTGCTGGGCTGGAGCAGCGGCTTGACGGACTCGAAGGCGGCCTCGGCGACGGCGATGGCCCGCCGGATTTTGCCTGTTTCGTCGGCATCCTTGACCAGTCGCAGCGTCTCCACGATGTCCGTCGTGCCAACCCACGCGATGTCCGGCAAAAGCTTTTGGAAGGCTTCCCACTGGGAGACGGTGACGTGTCCCGCCTCGAACCCCAGGCGGCGCAGGGCTGGACGCTCCTTGAGGACGTTTTGCAGCGCCTCGCCGTACCCGCCGCTGCCCGACGGCGTTTCGACGATCCGAAAGCCTTTGCACTCGGCCATCGCGCGCAGGGTGTAGCGCGAATCGGTGATGAACAGCGCCTCGTCCGACGTGATCAGCGCCTGCGCCGTGGAGCCGGTGAAGCCTGTCACATAGCCCAGATTATCCGTGTCGGTGAGCAGCAGGCCGTCGGGGGCGTGTTCGCGCGCCCCGAAGGCGCGGCGGACGTTGTCGAGGCGGGTTGGCATAGGGGTTCCTTGTGCAATTTATGATGCCGCTATTATACCGCGCTGGACGGCAGCGAGTGCGCGTGTTATAATCGTAATCATAATAGCGGCATGAATGGAACCGACACGATGACGACCCCACAGGCCACATTCCGCAACCCGCTGAAGCTGCATGGCGCGGACCCATTCTTGACGTACCATGACGGCTGGTACTACCTATCCACCACGGCAGGGGCCGACATCAGCCTGCGCCGGGCGCGGCGGCTCGCCGAACTCAAAGACGCGCCCGACGAGGTCATCTGGCGGGACGACGCGCCGGGACGCTTCCGGGACATGTGGGCGCAGGAGATCTACCTGCTGGACGGCTCCAACGGCCGCCGCTGGTATCTTTATTACACCGCCTCGGACGGCCAGGACGCGCACCACCGGATGTTTGTCTGCGAGAGCGCGGGGGAGGACCTGCGCGGCCCGTACACGTTCAAGGCCAAGCTCCAGACCGACCCGGAGGATGCGTGGTACGCCATTGACGGGTCGGCCCTGCGTCTACCCGACGGGCGGCTGTACTTCCTCTGGTGCGGCCGGCCCAGCCCGGCAGGTCAGGGGCTGTATATTTCCCACATGACCGACCCATGGACTCTGATCGGCCCGCGCATCTACCTGCCCGCCGAGGGCTTCGGCTGCGACGAGGTCCGCGAAGGCCCCGTCACAATCCAGCGCAACGGCAAGGTTTTCCTCCTTTACTCCGCCTGTGACACGGGCAAGCCCGACTACAAGCTGGCGATGCTGGTCGCCGAGGACAGCGCCGACCTCCTGGACCCCGCCGCATGGGTGCAGCATCCCGTCCCCGTCTTCACCCGCTGCGACGAACACGGCGTCTACGGGCCGGGCCACAATAACTTCTTCCAGTCCCCCGACGGCACCGAAGACTGGATCGTCTACCATGCCAAGACGGACAGCGGCTACACCTACCGCGAACGTTCCGCGCGGGCGCAGCCCTTCACCTGGGACCCGGACGGCGCCCCCAACTTCGGCGTGCCGCTGGCGCTGGACACAGACATCCCCGTCCCATCGGGCGAGCCGGCCCCCGGCGCGTGAGGCCGTGCGGCGTGGAGCACCGGCACTGGAAGTGCCGGCCTACCCGAAGTGGAAGTGCCTCCGGCACTGAGGAGAAGCACTCCTTGTCGCCAGTCCTCAGTCGCGGAGCGACTTTCACTGGGAGTAGACCGGCACTTCCAGTGCCGGTGCCTCGTGTGCCGTCAAAATCTTTTTCCCATTCCCGCTTGACAACTCGCTAAACTGTCGCTATACTGTACTATATCACTTAGTACAGTTAGTTGAGGTTTGGTTTGGCTCTGGAACTTTCAATCGCGACTGGGAGCAGTGTGCCGATCTACAGGCAGATCACCGACCAGGTCTGCCTGGCGATCGCGGCGGGCCATCTCGCGCCCGGCGACCCACTGCCCAGCGTCCGGGCGGTGGCGGAGCGGCTGGTGGTCAACCCAAACACGGTCGCACGGGCCTATGCGGACCTAGCGCGGGATGGGCGGGTCGTGACCCAGCCGGGCCGGGGCCTGACAGTCGCCCCGCGCCGACAGATTCTGTCCGAGGAGGAGCGGCATCGGCGGCTCGACGCCGCGCTGGACGAGTTCGTCCGCGAAGTCGTCCTGCTGGACTTCGGGCGCGCGGAAATCGGGCGGCGGCTGGCGGAGAAGCTGGCCGGGGCCATGCCGGAAAAAGTGGCGGAAAAGGTGGGTGCATGAGCGAGACTTTGGGTGGCGACAACGTCATCGAGACGCGCGGGCTGACCCGCTACTTTGGGCGGCGCTGCGTCGTGGACTCGCTGGACCTGACCGTCCCGCGCGGCTGCATCTTCGGCTTTCTGGGCCGTAATGGGGCGGGCAAGAGCACCACGATTCGGATGCTCTTGGGCCTGCTGGCCCCGACGCGCGGGGCGGCGTCCGTTCTCGGCTATGACAGCGCCCATCTGCCGCCCGAAGTGCGCGCTCGGATCGGCTATCTGGCCGAGGGGCACCATGTCTACGGCTGGATGAGCGTGGCCGAGTGCGGCCGCTTCCAGTCCGCCTTTTACCCCCGCTGGAACGACCGCGTGTTCGGGTCGGTCCTGTCCCATTTCGGCTTGAAAGCAAACGCCCGCGCCGGAGACCTGTCGCGCGGCGAGCGGGCGGGGCTGTGCCTGGCCCTGACGCTGGCTCCGCAGCCAGAATTACTCATCCTGGACGACCCCGCTCTGGGTCTGGACCCCGTTGCCCGGCGCGGCCTGCTCCAGTCCATGATTTATCTCACGCGCCAGGCGGACCAAACCGTCTTTTTCTCCTCACACCTGCTGTCCGATGTCGAGCGCGTCGCCGACCGGATCGCCGTGCTGGACGGGTCCCTGCTGCGCGCCGACTGCTCCCTGGAGACGTTTCGGAGCCGCGTCCGGCAGTTCGTCCTGACCTTCCCCGGTACGCCCCCCACCCTGCCGCCCCTGCCGGGCCTTTTGCAGACATTGCGCGCGGGCCGGGAGGTGACAGTGACGCTGGCCTCCTGCGACGACGACACGGAGCGGAGGCTTGCCGCGCTGGGAGCCAGCCGCGTCGAGCCGGTCCCCCTGGGCCTGGAGGACGCCTTCGTGAGCTATTTGAGCGACCGGGGCGAGAAGTCGTATTTTCTGGAAGACATTGAGCTGGAGACGAGCGAAATCAGAAACGAGTGAGGGCGAACGAGTAAGGACAAGTGGATGAATTCGTTTGTTCCCACTCGTGCTCGTTCCTACTCATGCCTGCTGGACTAAAGGAGAAACGCAGTGAACACCTCAGCATCGAACACATCACCACTGAAAGTGCTGTTCTGGAAAGAATGCCGCGAGAACGCCCGCTGGGCCGTCCTGGCCCTGCTCGCCCTGTTGCTTGGGCTGGCCTATGCCTGGTTCCACCTGGTTCAGCAGCAGTCCGGCCCCACCCTGGGGCAGATATGGAGCGGCGAAAACCTCGTCCTGACCATCACCACGCCGCTCATCGGCTTGGCACTGGGGCTATTGCAAGTCCTGCCCGAGCTGCGCCGCGACCAATGGGCGTTTCTCGTTCACCGGCCCGCTTCGCGCACGACCCTGTTCTTCGGCAAGGCGCTGGCCGGTGTCTGCCTGTACCTCTTGGCGACGACCCTGCCGCTGCTGATCCTGGCGGCCTGGGCGGCGCAGCCCAGTCATGTCCCGGCCCCGTTCGACTTCCGGTTCACGCTGGCGGGCTGGGCGGCGATCTTGAGCGGCCTCCCCTTTTACTTTGCGGGCCTCTTGGTGGCCCTGCGCCCCGCGCGCTGGTACGGCAGCCGCGCCCTGCCCCTCCTGACGGCCCTGCTCGTGCCGCTGGCGGCGGCGCAGTCTCTGGAGTTCCTGCCGGTCGTCCTCTGCTGCCTGCTCGTGACCACCATCCTGCTCTGCGCCGCCTGGGGCGGCTTCCTCACAGGCGGCCAATACAAGGAGCAGACGAAGCCGGCCCGCTTCGCCCTGGGCCTGGCTCTCTACCCCGCCGTGCTGGGCGTCGGCCTGGGCGCGATGGTCTTAGTCTCCATGTCTTACTACTCAGCCGCCGGCGGCTTTGGCGCGATGGGTTCCTCGTCGGACGACCGCAAGATTGACGCGCAGGGCCGCATCCTGGAGCGGAAGGAACGCCGGGATGGCAAGGGGCACGCGACGATCACCGTGACCGATCTGGCCGGTCGGCCCGTTGACCCGGATGTATGGCAGAGCCTGACCCGGCAGCACGGCCTGTTTGATCTCGCCTACCTGTCGGGCGCTCCTGCCGATGACTACTACCGCTACTCGGACCCGGATCGTTATGTCCAGAACATGACAACCATGACCGGCCCCCTCCACCAGACTTACTGGTACTATGAGATGGCGGCACGTCAGATCGTTGGCTACTCCGTCACATCCGGCGTCCCCTCCGTGATCGGCTTCCTGGGGCCGAACGGCTTCAAGCACAACCAGAAGGAGGCGGGCCGCTTTGAGGCGGCGCGGCCGGAGATGGAAATGAGTTTCGGCGCGTCTCTCGATCTGCTGCGCTCCCCTCACACGCTCTACTGGTATAGCACAGGCAGCCCGGCCACCGGGGTGGTCCAGACTGCGCGAAGTCAGGGGGACAGGATCGGAAAAGCCGTCATTGGCTTGACGGACAACTGGGGCGACACCCATGCGGTTCTGGAGGTCATCGCCGACGGGCGGATCACGGTTTACCGCCACAAAGGGGTCCCCCCCAATCCCCTCCAGAAGTCGTTCACGACTCCCCTAGCCTTCAAGGCGGCTGCACCAAACGCCCCTCCCGGCGTCTGGATCGCGACCACGCCCGACGGCTCACGGCTCTTTTTCTGGTATCAATCGAGCACGTTCCAGCCGAACCACATCGTCACGCTGGCTGCCGACGGCCGCGTTCTCAAGACGGAGACCTTGACGCCTCCCGTGACAAAGCCGGCCGTGGCTGCGCCGCTGCCGTTCCCCCGAGGGCTGCTCGGTTTGTTCATGCCTCCCATCGGCATGGGGGCCATGTCCTTGTATGTCACCGTCGGCCATGCCCTCAAATTCAGCGACCCGGAACAATGGTGGACCTCTTGGAACAACGGTCGCCTGCTTTCTCTGTTCCTGCTCTTCTCCGCCCTCGGCGGCCTCGTCGCCGCCGTTCCCGCCTGGCTGATCAGCCGCCGGCTGGGTGACGGGCGGCGCGGACAGATCGCGTGGGCACTGGGGGTCTTCTTGCTGGGCGGCTATGGCGTCCTGCTTCTTTTGGCCCTGCGTGCCTGGCCCGCCCGCGTCCCCTGCCCCCACTGCGGGCGGGAGAGGGCGGTGGACAACGAAATGTGCGAGCACTGCGGGGCGGCGTTTGCCCGGCCTCGGCGCGATGGGACGGAGATTTTCGATGCAGAGGGGCGAGAGATGGAACCCACCCCACTCGCTTAGGCTCGTTTCCCCTCCTGGAACGGGAGGGGTAAGAGTAGCGGATTAAGGCTACTGTCACTCCTCGTCCTCCCGTTCCGGGAGGACCCCTGTGAACGTAGTGAACAAGGAGGTGGGTTTGCACGAACCGAATCCGGGCGCGATCGCGTATTTCCTTAACGTACCATCTCAGCAGAACCGTTCGCCGGGGTGGAAAAGGAGCGCATCATGCACAAGAGGCAGGCGTTTACGCTGATCGAGCTGCTCGTCGTCATCGCCATCATCGCGATTCTCGCTGCGTTGCTGTTTCCGGTCTTCCAAAAGGTCCGGGAGAACGCCCGCCGGGCCGCCTGTCAGTCCAACCTGAAACAGCTCGGCCTCGCCTTCACCCAGTACACCGAGGACAACGACGAGCGGATGCCGGGGGCGACAGACGGCGGCAACGGGGGCGCGGGCGTTTCCGGGGGCTGGATGTTCTTCAAGACGTTCAACGGGTCACCCGCGCCGGGCGCTTTCGACCCCGCCCAGGGGGGCCTCTACTCTTACGTCAAGAGTCGAGCGGTCTACGTCTGCCCCGACGACTCGCCCGGTCAGTCGGCCGGCGACTCCTACGCGATCAACTCCTGTGTCACGGACACCCACACGGGGCGACAGCCCAATCCGGGGAAGACGCTGGCCGCGTTCGACGCGCCCGCGTCCTTCGCGCTGCTGACCGAAGAGGCGTTTTCAGATGATTCCAGTCCCAACGCCGACACATCCACCGACGACGGCATCCTGTGGTATGTCAGCCCCTACAACACGCTCTCGATGCGCCACAGCGGCGGCTCGAACATTGCCTTCGTAGACGGTCATGTCAAATGGTATCGGCCCGCCACCCTGGACGCGCAGTTCCTGCGGACGGGCGGCGTGGCAAGCGCGGCCTGCCCGTAATCGTAATAGGAGGGCTGAGAAGAACCGGCACTGGAAGCCCTCCGGGTCCGCCAGTGCGGGCCGGCCTACCCTGGGTGGAAGTCGCTCCGCGACTGAGGACAAGTATCTGAGGGCGTGTCTTCAGTGCCGGAGGCACTTTCACTTCGAGTAGGCCGGCACTTCCAGTGCCGGTTCCTTGCTGCTGCTCACCCTCACCGGTGGCTTTCTTCGACCAGGTTCTTGGCGGCGTTCAGGGCCATCAGATACCCGTAAGGGCCGAATCCGACGATCTGGCCGGTCGAGACCGGCGCGATGACGCTGTGGCGGCGGAACTCCTCGCGGGCGTGGACGTTCGATAGATGTACCTCGATGGTGGGAAGGCGCGAGTCGGCGATGGCGTCCCGGATGGCGTAGGAGTAGTGCGTGTACGCGCCGGGGTTGATGACGATGGCCGATGCCCACCCCATCGCGTCCTGCACGAAGTCCACGAGGACGCCTTCGGAATTGGAGTGCTGGATTCGGAGTTCGACGCCCAGTGTCTTGGCGTGGGCCTCGATCTTTTTGTTGACCGAGTCGAACGTGTCTTTGCCGTAGATGTCCGGGTCGCGGACGCCGAGCATGTTGAGGTTGGGGCCGTGGATCAGCGCGATGCGGATCGGGCCGGTGCGGGTGAGCTGCACGGTGGTCTCCATTTTGGGAGGGTCGTTACTTCTTGGGACGCTTACTTCTTGTCGGGGAGGGTCGCCTCTTCGGGCAGCAGGATCGGGATACCATCCCGGATCGGGTAGACGCGCCCGCATTTGTCGCAGACGAGGGTATCGCCCTCCTGCCGCAGCGGCGGCCGGTCATCATCGGCGGGGCAGGCGAGGACGGCAAGGAACTTTGGGTCGAGAGGCATAAGATGGTCCTTTAGATGATCTGGAAGCAGCGTTCGAGAAACTTCAGCATGTTGACCATGCCGCGCCCGTTGAACTGTAGACTGGAGAACTGGTAATCCACCGGCGCGGTGACGCCGAGCGGCTGACGCCAGGGGTACTCCGGGTTCGGGCCATCGTTGGCGATGGAGGGCGCTAGGTCCTCGATGAGCCGCGCTTGCGGCAGCAGCAAGGCAATATAGGCGTCAACCTGACCTGGGCCGCAGTGGCAGGCTTGCCGAAGCTGGGCGCTGCTCTTCACCGACCGCAGAAAGCCGACAAACGCCCGATGCACCTTTGGGGGCTGAGGGCCGCCCGGTGCCGTGGCAAACCCCTTGCCGAGTTTCTCCGTCGCCATCTGCAAGAAATGCAGTTGATGACAAAATGGCACCTGATGGCGGCGCAGGAATTGCAGCATCTCGAAATCAGAACGCGCCTGCGCGAGCAAGGCGTCTCGCCAGTCCATTGGCATGGCAGCCCCTCTCCCTTATTCGCTCGGCCAAAGCTGAATCGCCGTCTCCCATCCTCCCCAATCCGGTGGCGGCGGCAGAAAGGCTTTCTCCTCCGGGCGTATCACCACGATCGCGGAGGGATAGGAAACGCCGCCCTGCGGGTAAGCGTTGAAATAATAGGGGACCATCTCTTCGCTCGGAATCGTGACCGGATCGAGCAGCACCAGCCGGATGATGTTTTCCGCCGGGAAGAGATAAATCCCTGTCAGATCAGGCGACACTTGCATGTTGTAGTCGGCGAGCTTCCAGGCAGCGTCCCGGACGCTCTCAGTGCTCTTTTGAACGACGGTCATTTCACACACTCCTTGTAAATTTCCAGCGTTTCGCGGGCGGCTTTCTCCCACGAGAACAGGGCGGCGCGAGCCGGGCCGCGCTCCCGCCAGCGGGCCAGGATGGGCGGCGCGGACAGCAGCTTGCCCAGGGCGCGCGCCCAGGCGTCCGAGTCGTCCGGCGGCAGCAGGATTCCGGCATCGCCGACCACTTCGGGCAGGGACGACGACCGGCTGCACAGGACGGGGCATCCGCAGGCCATTGCTTCCAAAGGCGGCAGGCCGAAACCCTCGTAGCGCGACGGGTAGCACAGGGCATCCGCGCCGCCGTAGAGCGTCGGCAGGTCGTCGTCGGCGACGTAGCCCGCCAGGGTGATGTCCTGTGTGACTTCTTCGGGCAGAGCGGCTATCTGCGCGTCCGTGTCGTCCAGCCAGCCGCGCTTGCCCGCAATGACCAGGCGGTGGGGTGGCGGGTTCCCTTCGATCTTCAACCCCAGCTTCACCAGGGCGAAAGCGTCCAGCAGCAGGGCCAGGTTCTTGCGCGGCTGCAAGACTCCGACCGCCAGCAGGTACGGCCGGTCGTCCAGCCCTAGCCTCTTGTTCGCCACGGCCCGCGCCGTTTCCTGCCCTCCCTCCGGGGGGCGGAACCGGGCATCGGCGGCTTCCAAGACCACGCGGACGTTGTCTTTGGGCACCTGCGGATAGAAGCGCAGGATGTCCCGCCGGGTGCTTTCCGACACGGCGACTACGCGCGCGGCCTTCCGCATGGAGCGCGGGACGAGCGTGCTGAGTATCCGTCTGTCACGGGGCAGGAACAGGTCAGGGTGGACGCGGAACGAGACGTCATGCACCGTCGTGACGACCGGGCAGGGCGCACCGAGCAGGGGGACATTATACTGCGTGTGTGCGACATCAATCCGGTCCGCCTTCAGGGCGCGCGGCCAGCCCGCCAGCATCCACAGGGCGTCGTTTTGGGGCGACGCCACCTGCCGCCAGGTGAAATTCACCCCCAGGCCGGGCGGCGGGTCGCCGTCGAGGGGCAGGCGTGTGTACAGGACGTACTCGTTCGCGGCGTCCACGGCGGCCAGGCCGCCAATCAGCCCGCGCCAGTAGGTCCGGTCGCCCGTATAGCGCCCCGAGAGGGTGCGCGCGTCAATGCCGATTCGCATAGAAGTCTTTCAGGAACCCGTGAGGAACCCACCCCGCTCGCTTAGGCTCGCCGCCCCTCCCCAAAGGGGAGGGGAAAGAGATTCAGCCTCCGTCAGCGATGTCCTACTCTTCGTCCTCCCCTTTGGGGAAGACCCCTGTGAACGGAGTGAACAAGGAGGTGGGTTCATCCATATCGCCCGCGCACATAGGTGTTGTAAGCGGCGCGCGCCCAGCCGTGGCGGTTGATCCACTCGCGCGCCCGCATCCCCGCCCCCGCCGCGAATGCCTGCCCGCCGTTCAGGTGCAGGTCCGGCGGCAGTTGTGCCGCCACATCCTTGATGGCCTTTAGAGCGCCCGGCTCGACGCGCCGACCCTGCCGCGTCGCCTGTGTCAAGGCCAGTGTCCACAGCGACCGCCGCCACCCGTCGAAGTAGCCCGGCGCGTGGGCAGCATACGCCTGGGCGAAGTCGCGGTCTTGGGCCGCAAGGTCGTCCAGGAACGCCGCATACGGGGGCATGGCGGCAAGCCACGACTGCCAGCCTGTTCCGCCGCTGGCGCTGGCCGGGTGGAGGCGGCACGAGAAGCACTGGGCGGGGGCCGCCGCCTTGTAGACGTTCCCCATCAGCGCCATCCACAGGGCATCGTCGGCGAACAGCAGTTTCTCGAAGGGCGGGATGCCGCCGACCGCGTGATAGCGGGCGGAGCGCATCAGATAGCCCGTGCCGTAGGTGTCGCGACGGCCGGTGAACAGGGCCGTCAGGTACTCTGCCGCCGTTTCGCGTGCGGGCAGCGGGCGGCAGGGCCGAATTATGTTGCCTTGAGCGTTGATGAACCGAAAATGCGCGTGGTACAGGCCCGCGTCTGGGCGCTCCCTCGTGAGCGCGTCCATGACGGCCAGATACTCCGGGTCCAGCCGGTCATCCTGGCCGATGATGGTCATAAACTCGGCTTTGGGGATTTCGAGCGCGCGCCCCCAGTTCCCGATGATGCCCAGGTGGTCGGGCGCGGGATAAAGCGTCAGGCGCGGCTCGTCCAGCCCGCGCAGCCACTCCAACGACCCATCCGTGCTGCCGTCGTCGAGCACGGCCAGCGTCCAGTTCGTGAACGTCTGCGCCCGGATGCTGGCGACGCATTCTTTAAGATAGCCGCCGCCGTTGTAAGAGGGGATGATCAGCGTGAACTTGGCGTCGGCCACAGGTTTTCCTTTACAAACGCTCTACCGCTAGGCCGACCCTGGATCAAAGTTTTCAGGTGCCCAAACGGCCACACCGCCACCGCCGGGAAGGGCGACGACCATGTAGAACTCTCCGGGGTTGCCGAAGGCGGCGCCTAGCTGCCAGCATTCGTACTGTTCGTGACGCCCGTTGACAAAGAGAATGCGCCCATCGTCTAGGCTGAGAATCAGATGCGGCTGATCCTCGCCGAGTCTGATCTCAGTGATAACGCGCTCACGCAAACTGCACAGGGTTTGAAGTTGTTCCTCAACCGGCGGCTCCGGCAAAGCCTTCTCATTGTCAGGGAAGGAAGCAGGAGCCAAGTCAAAGACCGCCCAAGTTGATGCTAAATTGAAATATACTTGCCCCCGGATAGGCGCTTTGCCGGAGCCGTGGTCGGTGATAAGGAGTTGCAGGATCGGCCCGAATCGGATGCCGTCAATCTGCGCGCCTTGACATAGCCGCCGCATCACGCCTTCCGCCAGCATCTTGTCTTCTACCTCCACTTGATTAGCCTTTCATCGGGAATGCTTATCCAGTATAATGTACCACAATGAGCAAAATCAAAGTGCTGCTGCTGCTGCATGACTTATCGCCGACGGGGGCGCCGAAGCTGGCCGTCTCGGCGTTCGAGCGGTTTGGGGACCAGGTGGAGCTGCGAACGATCAGCTACCACGGCGGGCTTCTACGCGACCGTGTGCGTCAATTGGGGCCTGTGCAGACACTGGTGAGCTACCAGTGGCCGGGGGGAATGCCCACGCCGCGCGCCCTGCTGCTGTTCCTGGCGCACCGCTCCCTGAGCGTCGGCAAGGCGCGGGTGTGGTCGCAGGGGGTCCGGCGGTGGAAGCCGGACGTGGTGTATGTCAACAGCGTCGCGGGCCTGCTGGCCGCCAAGCGGCTGCGGCTGCCGCCGGTTCCGGTGCTGCTCCATGTCCATGAACTCGATAGCTTCCTGTACCCGTTCTCGCGGGACGCGCCCGCCCTTCTGCGGGGGCTGCCGGACCGCTACGTCGCCGTCTCGCAGGCCGTGGCGGACGCGCTGACCGGGCGCTACGGCGTGGACGCGGGCAAAGTGAGCGTCGTCCCGGCCTTCGTGGAGGAGTTTCCAGTACCCGCCCCGGTCCCCTCCCCTGCTGGGGATACGCGGCTGGTCGTCGGCGGGGCAGGCGTCGTGAGCTGGGTCAAGGGGGTGCCGCTCTGGCTGCTGATGGCTGCCGAGGTCAAGAAGCGGCTCGGCGCGGACCGTGTGCGGTTTGTCTGGGTGGGGATGGTGGAGGACGAGGAAGGGTGGCGGTTCCGGGAGATGGCGCGTAAACTGCACCTGACGGACGACATCGAGTGGGTGCCGTTCACAGCCCATCCGCTGGACTATTATGCCGCCTTCGACATCTTCGCGCTGACATCCTGGGAAGATTCATGCCCCCTGGTCGTGCTGGAAAACATGCTGCTCCAAAAGCCCGTCGTCTGCTTCGCCGGCAGTGGCGGCGCGCGCGAGGAGGTCGGCGACGCGGGATTTGTCGTTTCCGAATTCTCTCCCACGGCGATGGCCGAGGTGGTCGTCGCCCTGGCCGCCGATCCCGCCCGGCGGGCCGCCTTGGGCGAAGCGGCCCGGCAGCGGGTGCGGGAGAACTTCACGGCGTCGAAGCAGGCGCCCCATCTGTGGCGGGAGATCGAGGCGCTGGCGAGAGGATTACCTTCTGCCTAGCGCCGCAGGCAACGACCTAAGAGTGACCAGCCATACGGCTTCCAGGGGCGGCAGAGGGCGTACAGCAAGGCCGAGGCGGCGGCGCTCCCCCGACGCCCCGCGCCCAGGGCCGCCTCGGCGGCGATGCCGCGCGTCTCCAGGAACGTTCGCAGGTGCTGCCACGGCAAGGGAGCGTTCTTGAGCCGCGCGCGAACGGCGGCGAGCTGCACGTCGGCCTGCCGCCGTGCCGTCAGGCTGTCCGGGTGGCTGGCGTAGCGATAGGGGCAGACGCCGGGCAAATGGCGCAGGCGAAAGCGCCGGGCGACGCGCAGCCAGTAGTCGTAGTCTTCAGCCAGGAACAGCTGCGGGTCATAATCGCCGACGGTCTCGTATACCGCGCGCCGGTACAGAAAACACGCGCCGACGCAGTTCTGCTGCGACAGCAGCGTGGGGTCCGGCAGATGGACGCGCCGCACTTCCCTCGTGTCGTCGACCTCCTCGTAGTCGCAATAGACAAGCCCCATTTCCGGCTGCGCGTCCAGGGCCGCTGCCATGAGCGCGATGGCGTCTGGCCCGTATTCATTGTCGTCGCTGGTCCAGGTCAGGTAGTCGCCCCGGCTGGCGCGGAAGCCCGCGTTGAGCGCGCGGGGCAGCCGCTGGTTCGGCTGGCGCAGCACGTGGACGCGCGCGTCGCGGGCAGCGAACCGCGCCATGACATCCGGCGTCTCGTCCGTGGAGCCGTCGTCCACCACGATGACTTCGAGATGCGGGTAGGTCTGGGCCAAGCAGGACTCGAGCGCGCCGACCAGCCGGTCGGCGCGGTTGAAGGTTGGCAGGATGATGCTGATTAGGGCCGTGTCGCTGGCTCTGGTCACGCGCGCTTCCGCCCCTGCCAGACGACCATCAGGCCGTCCGAGGCGGGATTACCGTCGTAGCCGACCGGGCCGGACGTGACCTCGTCGCAGCCGAGTTCGAGCAGGCGGCTCAGGCCGCGCCGGTCCGGCCAGCGCTCCCACGGCGGGCATTCCAGGCGCCCCCACTGCGCCTGCGGCTTGTCTATGATCAGGATGCGGCCCCCCGGTGTGGCGACGCGGATCATCTCGGCGACGGCGGCCTCGGGGTTGGCCGAGTGCTCGACTGCCTCCACCGAGAACACCAGGCCGAACGAGTCCGCCGGCCACGGGACCGACTCCAGAGAGCCGACCCGGCCGGCGACGCCGGACGGCAGGCCGGCGAGCATGGCCGGGGAGATGTCCGCCCCGGCGCACTCGCTATCGGGGCGGGATTCGCGGATGGCCCGCAGAAAGCGGCCCTTGCCGCAGCCGACTTCCAGCACCCGCGCCGCCGGCGGCAGCGCGGCCAGCAGCGCCTGCACCCGGCCGTCTTCGATGGGGACGGTATCAGGGAACTCGGCGGCACTGCGCTCGAAGAAGGCGCGGACGCGCAGCCGGTGGGCGTCGAGGTAGAACTTGGCGGCCCAGGAAAGCTCCGCTTCCGGGAAGTAGGTGGTGCCCGGCCCGTAGCCGCCGAGGAAGCCGCCGGAGGGCTGCTGGTGCGCCTCCAGCCAGTCCATGGCCCGGTCCGCCGCCTCCCACAGACCGGTCTTGTACCAGCAGATAACAAGCTGCGCCAGACCAGGCGCGCAGACCCAGGGCGAACCCGCTACGGCGCGCACGGACCCGTCCGCCGCCTGCTGCTCCCGCAGGGCGTCCAGCACCGGGAGAGCGGCCTCGGCAGCCCCCAGGTCAATGAGGGCTTCCAGTTGGTAGGCGAGAAAGTGGGTCAGGTCGCTGGGTCGGAGCGTGTCAGCGGCGGCGCGGTAGAATGTTAAGCACCGCGCCGCACATTCTGAGTAGCGCGGCGTCTCCAGAAGGCCGCCGGCTTGCACCAAAGCAGGCAGGACGTATAGGTGGATGCTTTCCGAGATGTCACCGGCCGTTCCGTCCGCATAGCCCAGGTGGAAGCCGCCCCGCCCCTCGTCTATCAGGTGGGCACACAGGTACTCTGCCGCCTTTCGGGCCGCCTCGCGCGCCTCCGGGTCGGTGTTCACCCCCGCCAGCAGGCCGCGCAGGGCCTGGCCGGTGTCGAAGATGTACGGCTTGCCCCAATCCGGGTCGGTGAAAGCGCCGTCTTCCCGCTGGATCCGCACTAGCCACTGGACCAGCCGGGCTGCGAGGCCGCGGTCTCCATAATCAAGCAGCGTTGGAATGATGTATCCTGTCACTTCGGGGTAAGCACTCGCATGATTGGAGTGAACGCGGATGCCGCCCGTGGGCAGCTCGTTGGCACGAATCCAGGCCAGCGCCCGCGCGGGCGGGGACAGGGCGCGGTCGCCTTTGGGTCGCCCCAGCCGGAGAAGGAACCGTCGCGCCGCCCGGACTTGGCGCATGACCCGCCGGGCGGCCCCACCCGCCAGACGTCTCGCTTCTTTCGGAAAATCCACCGTCATTCCTTTTATTTTATTTGCGTGTGCCATGATAGCAGTTTTTGGAGTAGTCGAACTTCGTGCGCTCACTGCTCTTCTTTTGGAACGAGAAATAGGGCGCTAAGGCGGCCTCGACACGGGCGTCATTCAGCAGGATCGGCTCACACTCCGTCGGACGGTCCTGATAGTTCAAGCCCAGATAGACGCGCCCGCCGGGCCTGAGTACGCGCGACAGCTCCTTGATCGCCGCCTCAAAATGCTCCACATGGTCCAGGGCGTTGACGCTGAGGACCGCGCCGAATTGACCTTCGGGGAAGGGTGGGTCTTCCGCCCTGCCGCGGACGTAGAGCATGGGCTGTCGCGCCAAAGGGAATCCGATCTCCTGGTACTCGTGGGTCAGCTCATCCACGCCGACGCGGACCCTGGCTTCAAACCAGGAGAGCGCGCCCAGAGGGCCGCAGCCCAGATCGAGGACGGTCTCCCGCGCCAGTGCCTGCGCTCCGATCTGGAGATCGTCCCGGTAACGCGAAAACGTGAGGACCTGCCCGATCTTCAGCAGGCGTTCCGTGCGGCTGGAGGCTGCCCATTCCGCCTCCAACTGCGCGAAGCCGGGATGTGCATTGGGCGAATCGAGGCCGAGGGCTTCAAGAAACTCGGCGGCGCTTGGTCCCGAGGCAGCCTGGTAAAATCCCCGCCAAAACGCTGTCTCGCTCTGCTGTTTGGTGCGTGCCCCCAGCCCAACTCTCTTCAGGAGGCGTTTCAGAAGAGGGTTCATTCTTGGCGGCCTGCCTTCCCCATGATCCGATTCAACTCTTCTGTGAAGGGTACAAGACGCGCCTCGGCGCGCGCGTTCCCCGCGCGTATCTTTTCACTCACCTGTATTTTATCCATCCCCTGGATGAGCGCGACAAGCTTCCGAGGAAGTCCGGGATCGTCCGGCTCCAGGCAGCAATCCTCCAGATCGTATTCCTGCATGAGCCGCCGGACTTTGCCGGAGTAGTTGATCGCCACGACCGGGATCCGGTTTTGCAGCGCCAGCAGGACGCTGTGAAAGCGCATGCCGACGAAGGACACGCACTGCCGGTACGGCTCGGCGGAGAAGGATGGGGGGCAGTCCGGGTCCACGCGCCGGCAGTGCGGATAGTCCGCGTGCGCCGCGCCCTGGGAGAAGGCGACCGCGCGGAGTGTATGTCCCAACGCCCGTAGCGCCGAAAGGCCCTCTATGATGGGTGTCAGGGAGTAATCCCGGAAGTGGTTTTCGACCTCCGGGCCGCACAGATTGACGCCGATGCAGTGTGCAACCGGCTGGCGCAGTATTTCCATGGGGCTTAAATAGGTCGTGTCCGCCCCCCAAAGTACGGCATCCTTCCCCAGCGCCTGTTCGGCGAAGGATAGGCTTTGGGCGTCGCGCACGGAAAACAGCGCCGCCTTCGCATGGAGTGCTTGGAGTTGGGCTGTCGAACGTCCGCCGAAGGACTCAATGCCCAGGTTAGCGACGATCAGGCGTGCCTTGAGGCGCATCCATGTCGAGTAAAGGTGGCTGTCCAGTTCCTTCGTCCCACTCGGCCCCCAAAGGCCGCCGCCGGCAACAATGACGGTGTCCCCTTTGCCGGGCGCTTGGCTGCCCAGGTCCAGGGCCGTGTGGACGACCCGGACGTGAGGAAACGTCCGCTCCAGATACCGCGTCAGGGCGAGTGACAGGTACTCGTCCCCGAAATTGTTCCCGTGGCTCCAATAGGCGACGAAACAGCGATGCTTCCCGGCCAGCGCGAGGGAAGCTGTGAGCGCCGCCTGCACTGACCGCGCGACGAGCGGAACGATTCGAGTCAACATCAGGCGCATACTCCGGTTGCCATGTCCTTTGTCCGTGTCCACTGCCCCTACTCACTCACGCCCCTGCTCACCACGCCCCTTCTCGTCTGTCTCGTCAAGCGTTATCGCCCATGTCCGCCGCCACACTTCCTGGAACAGCTTCACTTTGTCGCGCGCCGACGGTTTGACCAGGGACAGTAGGCTCCAGCCGGTCAGGCGGATGGCTGCGCCGAGCAGGCAGTAGGCTCGCAGGCGGCGGCCCGCCTCCGGCCCGTCGTAGCGGGTGAAATAGTACCCCCGGCTCTGGTTGTAGGCGGACACCATGCGGGCGCGCGTCCGCCAGTCCGCGCGGCTGCTCGCGCCCAGATGATGCCGGATGAGGGCGTCGGGCAGGAAGACGACCCGCCAGCCCGCCCGGCGCAGGCGCACGTTGAGGTCCACGTCTTCATTATACATGAAATAGGCCGGATCGAAGCCGCCCACCTGCCGCCACGCTGCGCGCCGGATAACCATGTACGCGCCGCTGATCTGGTCCACGTCTTTGGCCCCCACCCCCGGCCCCTCCCTCCACCCCGCTACGGAGGCTTGGCGACTAAGGGCCGCAAGCGAGAGAGGGGAGTTGGAAGGAGAAGTCTTACCCCCCTCTCCCGGAACGGGGGAGGGGAGGGGGGTGGGGGCGATCTTCCCCCAGAACGTCTGCTCCTGCCAGACGCCGGCCAGCGTCGGGTCGCTGCCCCACGAGGTCTGCGCCCGCCCGTCCGGCCACAGGAGCTGGCCGCCTGCCAGGCCCACGCCGGGGTGGGCGCCGAGGTAGGCCAAAGTCTTGGCGAGAGCGCCGGGCAGGGCCTCGGCGTCTGAATTGAGCAGGCAAAAATAGTGGCCCCGCGCGTCCCGCAGGGCGAGGTTGTTGGCCCGCCCGAAGCCGACGTTGCCGCCGGTTTCAATGACGCGAACAGCAGGAAATTCGGCGCGCACCATGTCGAGGCTGCCGTCGTCCGATCCGTTGTCGGCGACGATGATCTCTAGCCGCGCCTCGCCCTCCGCCTGCCGGGCGTGGAGCGAGGCGAGGCAGGCGCGCAGGAGGCCGCAGGTGTTGTAGGAAACGACGGCCACGGACAGGTCAGGCGTCATAGCGGAACGTCTCCCGGTACTCGGCCAGGACGTCCGCCACCGCGCCGTCGCGCCGTATCTTGCCGTCCTCCAGCCACAAGACGCGATGGGCCAGCCGCTCGACGTGGTCCAGCTCGTGCGTCACCATAAGGATGGTCTTATCCTGCGCGTGGAACTCCTCCATCTTGCGGAAGCACTTCTCCTGGAAGCCCTCGTCGCCGACGGCCAGGCCCTCGTCCACCAGGAGCACGTCGGCCTCCAGATGCACGGCGATGGCGAAGCCCAGCCGGAGCTGCATCCCCGACGAATACATCCGCACGGGCAAGTCCATCGCCTGCCGATCCAGCTCGGCGAAGTCCAGAATGGCGTCGTAGCGGCCTGCCACCTCCTCCTCAGTCAGCCCCAGGATGACGCCGTTGAAGAAGACGTTCTGCGCCCCGGTCAACTCCCCATCGAAGCCCGCGCCCAGTTCCAGCAGGCTCATCATCCGCCCGCGCAGCCGCGCTTCGCCCGCCGTCGGCAGGTAAATGCGGGACAGGATCGAAAGCAGCGTGCTTTTGCCGGACCCGTTGCGCCCGATCAGGGCGACGGTCTCGCCGGGCGCGATCCCAAACGTGACCCCGTCCAGCGCGCGCCGCGTCTCAAAGCCGGACGGGGTTTCTTTGCGGATCAGGTTCTTGGCGAGCGCGGCGGCGTGGCTCTTGAGCGACCCGTAAGCCCGGTGGTAAACCCGGAACTCTTTGACAAGGTCCAAGATTTCAATGGCGGCGGGGCCTTCGCTCATGCCCGCTCCGTGAACTTCCACTTGCGGCTGTTGAAGAAGGCATAGCCCCCCAGGCAGACCGCGACGGACGTGACCGTGGTAAGCAGCAAGTAACGCCAGTCAAAGGGAGCGCTCTGAATCGGCTGCGGGGCGTTGGCATTGGAAATGATCTGAATGCCGAAAAACATCTGCTTGAAAGCCGTGATGATCCACGCCAGCGGGTTCGCCAGGTACAGGTGGTACGCCCACCAGGCCAGGGGATGACCGAAGAAAACGTAGGGGGGGATGCGCGCCACGAAGTTGATGTTTTCGGCGAAATAGATGATCGGCAACAGGTAAAACAGGAAGCCCATGGTCAGCGTCAGGATGAACTTCACATCCTCGTAGAAGACGTTCAGCGTGGCGACGAAAAAAGCCGTTCCCAGAGTCAGCAGGAACAAAATGACGATCACGACCGGCAGCCACAGCAGGGCCGCTGGCGGCGTGACATTTCCGGGGAACAGCAGCGGCGTGACGACGAATCGGTAAACGATGAACACGCCCAGCGAGATCAAGAACTGCACGAAGTTCTGGCAGACTGTCGCAATCAGGGGAATCTCGCGCGGGAAGTAAACCTTCTTGAGCAGCCCGAGCTTGGCGAGCACGGAGGTGGACGAGTCGAGGATGGCGGTCTGGAAGAACGTCCAGGGGATGGTGGCGCAGAAGATAAACGCGCTGAGGTTTTTGGGGCCGGCCCCCAGGATGAAGCCGATGGCGATGGTCAGCACGAACACCTGTACCAGCGGGTTGACCATGGTCCAGGCGATGCCGAGCACGGAGTTCTTGTAGCGGACGCGCAGGTCGCGCTCGACCAGGGTGCGGACCAAGCGCCGGAAGCGCCACAATTCGCGCGCCTCCTCCGCCAGCCCCAGGCTGCCGGGCCTGGCCCGGATCACGATCAGCGGGGCCGCCGGTGTCATGCCGCGTCGTCTTCCCCATTCGGCCCGGCCTCGGCGTCCAGAATGAGGTCCTGGGCGCGGGCCGGCTCCAGCAGTTTCAGAAGCTCAGTGCGCTGGATCAGGACCTTGCGCTTGCCGGCGATTCGGAACGCATTCAGCTTGCCCTGACGAATGTAGGAGCGAATGCTGGACTGACTGAGCTGCAAGTACGCCGCCGCCTGTTCCACGGTCAGCAAATCTCGGGATTCGGACTCCATCCGTGTCTGGTTCTCACTCTCGTCGCCGCTGGGTGTTGCTTCGGCGTAATCTTGATCTTTAGGATGATCTTTATCCAGTATATCTTAATTGCCAGCCGTTGTCAACAAACGCTGAAAATTCCCTGCCCTCCATCTTTATCTCCGTTTCTTGACAGACGCCGCTGACCATGATAAGATAATCCATGCGCCTGCGAACCTTCACTCTCCTTATGGCAGCATTTCTGCTGCTTGCCGGTCACGCCGGGGCCGCCCCGGCGTCTGCCCCGGTCAAGAGCGTCCCACCGGCAAAGCCTACGCTCCTGCGCGACGACCCGCTGCTGCAAGAGAAAGTCACTCTGGAAGCCACGGATCGCCCGCTCGGTGACGTTCTGAAAGACGTCTCGCTTACGCTCAAAATGGACCTGACAGCCTCCTCCCAAATCGCCGACCAGCGCGTGACCTTGCGCCTGACCGACCAGCCGGTTTACCTCCTGATGAACCGCCTGCCCCAGCTCCTCAGCCACGCCCCCGGCAAGCCGCGCGGCTACTACTGGGAGCGTCTAGACCGGCCTGCGAAGGGCCGTCCCGCCTTCAACCTGTGGCGTGACCTGCGCTCGGTCCAGGACGAGGAGTACGAGTGGGACTACCCGCGCCGAGAAGTCGCCCGGATGTTGCGCGATATGCGTGACCTCTGCTGGATGACCCCGAAGGAGCGCAGGAATTACCACGGCGATTACCCGTATGTCCCGCTGCCCGATACCATCAAAGAGCAGCCGTTTGGGCAGAACGAAATGGCTCTCGCCAAAGCCCTGAAGCCCCTCACCGATGAACAACTGGATGCGCTCATGGATGGGAAAAAAATCGCCCTTGACTCCCGCCTGTTTACCGCAGAAATTGCGGCGGCGAAGCAGACGCAGCGCGACGAAATGAAACACCGGCAGGAGATTGCCAAACTCACGAACAACCCTGACCCCTACCCGAATGGCATCCCCGAGCCTCCCGACATTGTGCCAACGATTTCGGTGAAGGCGGAAGATGACGATGGGCGGGTGATGTCGCACGCTTTTCTTCATGGCATTTACCTAGATGGGATTGAAGGCGTCGCTCCCGAACTTGATCCTTATGACACCTTCCAAAATCCTGACCCCAATCGGGTTGCCCGCTCAATGTTCGCGCCCCATCTGGCGAAAGCGCTTTCCCCGGTAGTTGATCTAACTCCTCTTCTCCAAGACAAAAGCGTCACGCCGGAGCAGCGCGGCTCCGTCGGCTTCACATTGCAGGCATTAGCGAAAGCGGCACACATGACTTTGTACCAAGAAGCTTTTCTTAAGCCCAGCGCCAATACAGGGTTTCGCTCCAGCGGCATCACCACCCTCAAAGCGCCGTTGTCGGATTTGATCCTGGAGATTTGTGAGGAGTGGAACTACCAGGCGCTGAAAGTGGGCGATGACTACTACTTTTGGAGCCGCACCTGGGCACTGGACAGAGCGGCGGATATCCCGAAGCGCCTGATAAGCAAGTGGCAGGAGCGGTATCGAAAACAAGGCATGGTCAGCCTAGATGATCACATCGAGATCGCTTCTGCAATCACTTGGCCGCAGACTTTTACTCTTTCTCAAGTGTTGCCGGAAGGCTGCCCTAGGGACTTCCACAGCTACACGATGCTCCGCCTGCTGGGGCTGTTGTCGCCTGCGGAGCGGGAGGCTGCCTCTTCGGGCGTCGGCATCGCGCTGGCAGGCTTATCGCCCGAGGCGCAGCAGACATTGGCCGACGGCTTTCGGCGCGACCTCGCCAAAGTCCCCGGCAACCAGCTTGAACAAGCCGTTCTCAGGCTGGAGTCGCCCCCGCCGGGGATGAGGGAAGGGATGGTTGGGGCGAACGTCCAGGCCGGCGGACAGACGATTTTCGGGGCGATTTTGGAGGCCAGCACGCCGCCTGCCGCCCCCTTGCATCCTTGACAGAAACCACTGACTGTGCTACTATAGGAGTGTCTTTACGAGGCCGCTTTTCCGAGGCTAACTCTCAATGCTCTACCGAACTCTGACCCTCTTCGCTCTGACGCTCCTGCTGCTTGTGGGCCGCGCCGGGGCCGATCCTGCGTCGGCCTTTTTCGCGGCGCGTCAAAGCGTCCCCGGCGCGTTGCTGACGGGGGCGGCAGGCGTGGACGCCGCGCGGCATCCCGGCAGCTACGCAGGGCGGACGCTGGAACTCGCCGCCACGATCAGCGGGCTGGTGACGGTGGGCGCGGACCGGACGGCGCTGCTGACGCTGGGGAGCGATTCGGTCTCCGTGCTGCTTCCCCCCGGCCTGCGCGCGGCAAGCTGGCTGGATGCGGGCGTCCGGGTGCGCGCGCTGCTGGTGGCCGCGCCCGATGATGGGGAACTGCCTTCGGGCCTGCGGCTGGTCGCCGTCGCACCCGAAGGCGACGTGGTGGCGGCGGAAAAGGTGGAGGCCGCCCATCAGGCCGCCCTGGCCCGGACGCTGCCGTTCGTCACGGACGCCGCCCGTCCCACGCGGCGGCCACGGGTGGAAGCGTCGGACTACCGGGGGCGCCCTGCCGGGACGCTGTCGCCGCGCGCTCTGGCGATCTACGCGCCCTACCGGGGCCTGGTGCGGCGCTGGAACCGTCGTCTTTCCGAGGCGGACGTGGACAAGATCACGTCCAGCATCCTCTACTTCAGCGACATCAACAACATTGACCCGCGCCTGGTCGTGGCGACCATCATCGCCGAGTCGGATTTCGACATCCGTTCGACCTCACGGGCTGGGGCGATGGGGCTGGCGCAGATCATGCCTGACGAGGCGCGCGGGCTGGGCGTCACGAACGCCTACGACCCGATCCAGAACATCGGGGCGGCCGTGCATCTGCTGCGCGGGCATCTGGACAAGTACGGTGGCGCTCCGGCGAACGCGGGCGTCATTCCCTTCGACCAGATCGCGCTGACGATGGCCGCCTACAACGCCGGGCCGGGCGCGGTCCGCAAGTACCACGGCGTTCCCCCCTACCGCGAGACGCGCCGCTACATCGCCCGCATCACTGCCTTGTACCGCCAGATGTGCGGGTCCCAACAGGTGTCCTCCCGCTAGAAAATGAGACAGGAAAAGCGCCGACGGCTGTTGCCGTCGGCGCTTTTTATTGGCTGTTCCTCGTCCTCACGGCTGACCGCACAGAGCAGGCGGGAGACGCATTTCGCCGCGCAGCCCAGTACCAGAGCCATCCACCAGCCTCGAAGACTCGCTCACTTCAGTCCGCCCGGTGGGAGCAGTGCGGGGTACGTCGGCGGTTCGAGCCGTGCCATCTCCAGGGTCGGCGGGAAACGTCTTGCCCATCACGGGGGTCAGTTCCTGTGGATGCAGGAACATCATGGCGGGGGATCTGGGCCAGGCGTGTGCTTTATGTCTCGCGCTCGGAGTGAGATGCCGTCCGATTCATGCCCTGCGCTTCCTCCTCGCCGCCTGCTGGACGCGCCCTCTCAAGAAGGCCAGCGCCCTCGCTGAACTGGAAACCATCCGCCACTTTCACACGGCGACCAAAGACGAGAAGAAGGACGCCCAGAAGCAGGAAGAAACCCTGGCCGCCTCTTCAGACTGCTGCTCAGGCCATGTCCGCCCTCTCGACGCTCATTGCCGGGGAGACGGGAACGCTTACGGACAGCAGCGAGAAAATGGGCGTCACGCGCTCCCCCGTTAGCACGGTTCACGCCCGGTTACTCGTGAGGCTTCAGGCGTTTTCTCAGTCTGCCAAGCAGGTTCCGGCGGACCTCTGCCCGTAATCCCGACCCGTGATACGATCTGCCTTACGTCTCCATCGAAAGCTGCCTCCCATACGCATCTCCCCCGCAGAAACATTTAGGCTTTTTGGCCTTCTGTCGGCTCTGGCCGCCTGCTTGGCATGGTTTGTGCAGTAGGTAACAGTATAGAAAAGCGCGAGTTCCAGCACCACCCATGCCCGTGCGGCAGGCCATCACGCGCTGCCGCTCACACAGACAGAACAGGAGACCTGCAATGCTTACTTCACGGCTTCATTTACGAGCAGACCGCCTAGCGATGACGCTTCTCGCCCTCGCGGCCTTCGGCCTCGCGGCGCACCCTGCCCAGGCCCAGAACAACCCGCTCATCACTTTGGATGAACTTGGGAGTGGGAGTATAATCTTCCCTGGCGCCGCCAGTACTCCACTCCCCGGTACACTGGCGCCTGATCCGGGGCCGGGCGGCCTTGCTGCGGCGCTGACCTATAATCTTCTCGGCCCGCCCTCCCTCGTCGCCGGAGATGTCTTCATTTTCGACGGCGCGACCATCTCCGACGTGATCCGCTTCAACCCGGCTGGCACGGGTTCCGCTGGCTATCCGGCTTCTGCGGTATTCTATTCCACGGCGGGTTCGGGGACGCTGGCCGACACGGGGTTCCCCACGGCTTTCTATGGCGTGGCCGCGACCGCACCGGAGATCGGCGGCATCGCCAACTACACCCCGACCGCCAACCAGCCGGGTTTTGTTGCTGGGTTCAACGTCTCCTACAAGTTGATCAGCGATGCCCCGGTCCCCGAAGCCTCCACGACAGTGAGCTTCGGCCTGCTGCTGGCTCTGGGGATGGGCGGCGTGGTCGTCGCGGGGCGACGAAAAAAGAAGACCAGTGCGTCTCTCTGATTCTTCTCATTGAACAAAGGCACCGGCGCTTCAAGCGCCGGTGCCTTCTTTCCCTCTCCACTTTCAAGTTCCTTTTCCTCTCCGCTTCCTCTTCTCTGACTTAGGCAACACCTGAGTCTGTCTTCGTCAGTCCGCGATAACTCCATTGGTAGCGCCCCCCGCGCGTGTGGAAGGCGCTGTCCAGAATGGCCCCCTTCGCCTGCCATTGTTGCAGCAGGGGGCTTTGGATCGAACGCACCTCCAACGCTTCGTAGCCATGATCTTCTTTGTGCAGGTCCACCTGCGTTAGCCTGTTTCGGTAGCGCGAGAGGCCGTAACTGGTAGCGCCCTGCGCGATGAATGCCCCGAACTCCGCAGCAGACGCGAAGAGGTTCGATTGGGTGCATTTGGTCACGCGGACCGTCGCGCTGAACTGTAGCGATCCATCGTCCTTCTCCACCTGAATGTCCGCTCCCCCCTCGTGATGCGTGATCCGGGCCGGGGCATAGGGGTGGCGGCAGGAAAAGCCCAACCCGGTGAACCAAGCGCCGAAGGCGGAGGAGGTCTGCCGCTCCGTCACGAAGACGGCCGGCTTCGGCTCTCCCGCCGAATGGTCCAGGACCGCATAGCGCGGCGCGCAGCTCAGGCTGTGAAGGCCAGCCACCGTGGGCAGCGGCGCGACCGTGATGTGCCGCAAGTCCAGCAGGCAAAACGAAGCGACGCCGTACCCCTGCACCGGCTGTGGCGAGAGCCAGGGCGCGGGCAGATACTCCGCCAGAGCGTCCAGCGGCATCCGAAAGTTAAAGATAAAGCGCTCGGCCAATTCAGCCCGCACGGGCGGTATGATGTTCATGGAAACCTCTCTCGAATCGAGGGAGTACCTAATCTTCGGTCGGCTTCAAATTTTCGGAGGGCATCAAGCATGAGGCGTTGCCGATAGTGGCCTACCTCTTCCCCCGTTAGCCGTTCACTCGTTACCGACCGAAGTTAGGCACTCCCGAATCGAGACCCGGCACCGACCGTGCCGGGCCTATGATCATGTTTCACTGATACGGCGTGTAGCCAGGCGCGGGGTACTCGCCGACGGGCATCGGCTTCCGGCTGCTCAGGGCCGACGCGCGGATCTTGCTGAACAGCAGCAGGTTGAAGAAGTGCATCGCGCCCAGGACGAGCAGGACCAGGCCCATCTTGGCGGCCAGCGCCTCGATGCTCTGGCGGGCGTCGTTGACGGGGTCGGTGATCTTCAGCATGAGGCTGATATAGCCCAGGTTGATGAGGTAGAAGCCGACCACGAGCAGGTGGTTCACCGAATCGGCCAGGGCTTCGTTGCCGTGGAACACGTCCACGAGGAAGATGCGGCCGTTCTTGAACAGCGTCCGGGCCACCCAGACGGTCAGGGCGATGCTCAGGAGGAGGTAGATGACGTAAGTGACGACGATCTCGGTTTGCATTGCGGGCCTCTTTTCTGTCTTTTTCGATTCGCTGTGGTATAATGAACGTGTTCATTAAGTACTGATAAGAGGATACCCACAATCAACGCCGAAGTCAAGCATTTATGAACATGTTCATAAACTATTTTTGGAGCCAAAGATGACCGTCAAAACCGCCCCGGCGAAAACGACCGGGAAGGCGCAGCGGACGCGCGAGCACATTTTGGAAACCGCCCTGGAACTGTTCGCGCGCAAGGGCTACGCCGAGACCACCATGCGGGACATCGCGGGGGAGGCGGACTGCTCGCTTGGGCTGGCGTATCGCTACTTCGCCTGCAAAGAGGAAATGGTGTTGGCCCTGTACGAGCGGCTGACGACGGAGCTGGAGGAGGAAGTCGCCGCCCTGCCGCCCGGCCCGCTCGCCAAGCGGTTTGTGTGGGCGATGGAGGCGGACCTGCGGCGGATGACGCCGCATCGCGAAACGATGGGGGCGCTGTTCACGGCGGGGCTGGCCCCCGACTCGCCTGTGGCTGTGCTGGGGGAGGGTGTAGCGGGGCTAAGGGACCGCGTGTGGCGCATGTACCTCCTGGTGACGACGGGTGCGTCGGATGCGCCCCGGCGCGGCCAGGCAGAGCAGATGGCAACACTGTTCTACTCGGCGCACCTTTTGGTGATCCTGTTCTGGCTCCAGGACCGGAGCGAGGGGCAGGAAAAAACGCGCGAGCTGCTCGGGTTCGCGCAGGAAATGCTGGGGCGTCTGCGCCCCGTGCTGGGCCTGCCGCCGGTCGCACGCCCCCTGGCGCGTCTGGCGCGCATCGTCGCCCCCATGTTCGGGCCGGTGGAGAAGACCGAGTAAGAACCCACCCCGCGACAAGTCGCTTCCCCTCCCGAAACGGGAAGGGTAAGAGTGGAACAGCGGAGCACGGGCGACTTACTCTCCTCCCCCTCCCGTTTCGGGAGGGGAAGCGACTTGTCGCGGGGTGGGTTCTTGTAAAGGACTGATGTTACGCAGACAATTTGATGCTTGTCCGCGTCCTTAATTTTCTTCTGGTAAAATACGGTTATGAGTCCTCTGGATAAGCCGCTTCTGGACCTGTACGCC
>JAABUH010000970.1_pt1 | contig 35849 bp, 28 predicted proteins | sample 5559121 | NCBI WGS metagenome assembly JAABUH01 (sample SAMN10711871, study PRJNA513364) | rock metagenome | isolation source: Antarctica rocks | place: Antarctica: Victoria Land, Battleship Promontory nord | collected 2015-12-28
AAAGAACGATCATTGAAGCAGACTCACTAGTTGACTAGCTCATTGAAGAGATCGATTCGAATCACGTCATTAAAGCAGACTCACTAAGAGATAGAGCGATGTGAATAGATAGATCATCGCATTGACAATGTTTTTGAAGCAGACTTACTAGTCGACTGACTCATTGAAGAGATCGATTCTGATCATGTCATTGAAGCAAACTCACTTTTGATTCAGATCTACTACATAGTAGAGCTTGTTTCGTTCGTTGATCAACTCAATCAAGAGATCAATCATTGTCTGTCTTTATAACAGACTTACTTCGAGTGTCGTTCAAGCAGACTAACTATCGAGTGACTGACTCTATCGACGAGATCAATCGTTATCTGCTCTTGTAGCAGACTCACTAGTTGATACAGAAACACAAGATAGATCGATTCGCTGATTGATAAAACGATGTGAGTAGATAAATCATCGCATTGACAACGTCTTTGAAGCAGACTCACTAGTCGACTTGCTCATCAAAGAGATCAATTCGAATCGTGTCTTTGAAGCAGACTCACTAATCTGATTGAACGACACAGATTGTTTTGACTCGTCTGATTCACGAGCTCGAGTTGATTCTCAAGCAATCAACGAAGATTTTTTATCATTGATTCTATGAGCGACTGTTCTTAGCTCATTTAAATATTCGAAGAATTTCTTGCGAATTTCTGAACAAACGAAGTAGATTGTTTCGTATCATCTACACGTTGATAGTAGAATTGATGAGTATTTATTTAATGTTAGAGATCAACATAGAGCGAGTCATATGAATGTCATTTAACTAATAAATAAATACTAAGAAAGAAAAGTATCTACAGAAAAGAACTCGCTGTTACATGTGTATGCTTTAGCTCTGTGCTAGACTTGAAGAGATTGACGTCTTACACATATGAAGCAGAGTCTCGATGACAACATGACTAGATCAGATTCTCGCTAGACTCGATTAGAATGAAATCAGGCGAAGACTAGAATCATAACATTTGTTATCAAGAATCTTTGATTTCACGATCATAATGAACGAACTTTCATCACTTTTCTCATCATGCACTTTCAACTAATGATGAGTTGCTGCGTAAAAACAATTCTTTCATGAGAATTTCAAGTATCATTCAGAATCTTTCTTATCACTCAGATGAATGTGACAATTGTTTTCATAACATGCTGTTCATAATAACACTTGATGCTTGTCTTTCTGATCTTATTTCATTGCTGCGAAAAATCTGTCTTATTTATCATAGAACTTTGACTTGTTCTTGTACTTGTTTTGAGTACAATCTTTGAAGAAATAATTTAGCTTTTTGCATATGTAACATGCTTTGCTTTGCTGAATCATTTTATCGCGAGCGTTCATTGATATCTTTCGAGTTGCGTTTAACTTCATAGACTGAAAATCATAATAAGATTGTTTCTTCTTTTTCTTGCTTTATGCAACTGAAGCATAAGCGATCTTGTTCTTCTTTTCAAGTCTTCGCTCATACTGTTAATTATTCAACATGATTGTCTTGCTAATCATAGCATGCAAAGTCGTAAGTCTATTCATATGAGTTATCTCGTTCTTTATTACATTCTTCAGTTCTTTATAAAACTGTGCTGTAAAAGTCGAGACATTTCATTCAATTTCTGCTGTGATTGATTGAAAAGCAGTGATGTACTTGAATGTTGATTTTGATTGCTTAATATCATACAGCTGTCATTCAGCAATTCGTTCTGCATGTATGTCTTTATACATTCTTCATATTGTTTGCTCAAAGTTAGAAAAGTTCTTAAAAACTCTGTTAATCTCTTCTTCTTGATCTTTTGACTTATTCTTCAAGTGATTTCTTATCAATAATTTAAATTATTTGAAGACATCTTCTTTGAAGTATGAGAATGCAAACAATATCTTGTCATGAGATGAACTTAGTTTCTTGTGTGCTCTGACATAGACGTTGACTTGTATAAGAAAAGCATCAAGCTTGTTTCTATCTTCATAATACAGATTCAATGTTGATATTTTAATCAATAACTTGTTATTCAAGAATGCAATGATGTTTGCTGATATGATTCATTTTGAGAATGACATAGCGATCATGATAAAATGATGCTCTGATATCTTGTGAAAGAGTGATGCTCAAAGTGTAATGATTATCTTTTTAACAACATAAGATATAAACAGAGATCAGTATAGTAACAAACTAATCATTAGACTGAAAATCTGAGAATAACTAAGACAATAAACTGTATTGACTATTACATGAGTTGAGCACGAAGCTTCTATCTAAGAGAATAATCATCATTATATAGACATAGAAGAATCATGTCAAGTTATCTTTGCTCTGAATGATCTTTCTGATCATTCTTGAGCAAGATGAGCATGATGAGCATCATGCTCATCATGCTCACTGTGATTACTTCTGATTTAAGCGATCAGAGTTATCTCTTCAAGACTCTGATTATGCAATGATTATTTAATCATTGCTTTTATTTAATCATTTGCAAGAGAGTTTTAACATGAAGTGATAGCTTCAAATAGATGACTGAATCTGAAGTGACAAAAGAATAAAGACTTTGATAACTCTTGAATGAATTTTTCACAGATGATCAAGTCATAACAAAGAGTTGATGATCGAGCAAAGAGCGATGCTCAACAGTATGAGATGAGATCATTGTTCTAGTGTTTTAATCTTCAAAGAAGAATGTTGCTGATTTGAAAGAATTTTTTGTGATTCTCAAGCAATCAATGAAGATTCTTTATTATTGATTTTATTAATTGATTTGAACTGATGTTACTGACTGAGCGATAGATTCTTTAGCAATCACATGATTGTATATTTTCGTTAATTTTATTGATTTCTTGATGTTGTTCTGTCTTTCAATGTTGTTGATCATCAAATACACAAATTTCTTTATACTCATTTCGTTGTCAGTTGAGTGAATTTGAATGAGTATAGAGATCAGTATCATGTGATTAACGAATTCTTAAAGTAATGTTGAAATCGTGTCTAGAAACTAATCAGAATGCATGCGTGACTAGAATGTTTGATCTATAAAGATAGTTATAACTAAGACTTTAAGAATACAGAAGAAAGAAGATACAAAAGACAAGAAGAACATGCTTTATATAGTAGTTACTCAGATCAACGTTAGTCTCAAAGAAAACGTGTTGATACACAAGAAAGATGTTGATTCAAAAGATGTTTGTAACATAAAGAAATGTATTTATCATAAACATCTGTTAACTATTCATAACACAAAGAAGTGTGTTTATTTAGAAGACAATAGAAGCTGATTAGAAGATGTCAAAGAAGAAAAAAGATGTTGAGTCATATTTGAGTTAAATTTGAGTCAAATCTTAACTAAATCTTGACTAGTTTTAATCAATTCTGACGCATTTATAACATGATGTTCTCTTCTTATTGCATTGCTTTTCATTCTACTTTTCATCTGAAACATGTTAATAAAATGTGCTTGATTGACATTTGATCTCTGTTGCACTTGCATGTTATTATAGCAACATCAAATACTCATCTTTCATGTAGAAATTGATTGAAGTCAATTTTTCTCATGCATAGCTGCATCAATAATGCGCTGTGAAACTTTGCATAATTCTTGTGCAGTTGCAAATGTTGATGTATCATCTTTGATGTCAAATATTGAAAATGAGCTGCGTTGAATTTCTCTTTTCAGACTATTCTTCATGTTTATCTGATCTGTTTCTGTATGAGCATCAATCTTGTTATCATTTCAGTGTGTTAATGCTCAGTCAGCAATAAAGATAAATCATGTGCATCATCAATCATCTTGTTCATTGCTTCATTTTTGAGTACTTTTGCATGTCTCGTCACTCAATATAGCTTCAGCATGACTTCTTAAGATTAAATGTTCTCATGTACAATCTGAACTCGTTGCAAACGTGTCTGATCTTTTGTTGATATCATAACTTTCATTGTTTTCAGAGAAGTCTGACTATCATTGTATACTTTGTATATCTTTTCATGATACTTTTGATTCTTTGTCATTATGTCTGTGAGATGTTTTGCTCTTGCAATCAATTCTTTCAGTTCTTCATGATGAGTGATGATTAAAGTTGATTCTCTCAATCTTTTATTTAGCTCTCAGTTAATTCTCATTGCAATCATCATAACATTCTCTTTACTATTGTTATCATTTGAGTAAACTTTTTGCTTCAATGCAAATGTGTTGAAATGATGTTGATTTATTGATATTTTCTTGTTTGCAACTATAACTATTGTTGATGACTTTGATTAGAAAATCATCATGTAAAGATGATTTCAATTCATCTTTGTTTATTTAAGTGTTTCTTTCATTCACTTTTGCTTCAGTTGCAAAAACGTTTTGCACAACTTTGATTTTTGATCTTTTTTAAGTATCAAGTTATTGTGAATTCAATGCATTATCATCTTAATAACTTTATTTGATTTTTGAAAGTTTATGTTTATTATCAACTTTTGTATCAGCTTTCATAAATGAATATCTATTGACGTTGTATTTATTTCTATCTGTAAAGTCTTTATTGATGTCACATGATAAACATTGATGATTTGTCATAATGCTCTTTCTTGTACTGATTTTAGCTTGACATTCAGATCTTTTTGATAATTTTTCATTCTCTGTGACATGTATCATATGATGACTTCGTGACTAAGCAGAGAGTGTATTATCACGAAGTATATTTGCTTTCTCATCATCATTGATGAGTTTCAAGTAAACTCAATGATTGTTTGCATGATCTTTTGTTTAATCACTAGTTTTACTTCAACATAATGCATGTAAATTGCTCATCTCAACTTAAAGTTCAGTTAAACTCTCAAAATTCTGATATTTGATTTCAAGTTAATCTGATGTTTTATTAACTTTACATCAACGTTCATATTGAATCACTTAAAGATTCTCGTAAAGTGAATCAACTTATGCTTTGTCTTTGAAAACTTGATGTCGTGCATTTTTGATCACTGTTCGCATTTATCATAAATTTCGCTAAGAACTTTGCAGTTGCGCTTCATGAACTTTTTGTATATTAAAATATTGATGTCGTTTATGAAATCTGTGAAGCTTGTTCTTAATCTGATGTCGTCACATACTTCTAGCAAGTTCACGTTGTAGAACAAATATAATATTGATGATAGCGAAGAGTCTTGTGATATGTTGACGTTCACGTTGCGTTTCATCGTCGTGTAGTCATCGATTGTGATCGTGATGCGTCAATTTCTCAGAAAGTTCTTCACAAATTTGAGAAGCAGTCTGAGAACTCTTCTCTTTTTCATGTCATGCAAGAGTTTGCTATGTGCTACATTGTCAAACGCACTCTTCTCATTCAGACTCAGCAGTGAGACTACTCTTCTTCTTGTGTCACTTCATACAATGTGTATCTTTTCTGTAATCAGTTGCAGAGTCGTATCTGTTGATCTGTGTTTGCGAGTCTTCATCTGAGTGTTTGATATCGAGTCGCACGCTTCTACGACGTTTCGCAGATGTTCAAATATGATGAACTTCAGTATCTTGCTCAGCGTGTCGAGTAGCGCAATTGATTTATATGTCTTTGCATTAGAGTAGTTCTTCTTATCTGACTTTCACATCACTATTGTGATCATGCTTTTGAACTGAGTTGACTGTATTCTCTTCTAAGCTGTCAAGCATTTAAACAGCAAAAATGATGAAGAACATGTAGCTAATGTTGTTGAATTCAGCCAGAGATTTACTCATCGTTAGATCAAAGTCAGCGTTTTGAAATAGTTGACTATAGAAAAGCGATGTTACATCTATTAAGAAGAGAATGTATCAAAAAAAGTCACTCAAAATAAACAACTATAAATGCAAGAATAACATCGTCTTTCCCACTAATAAAATAGGTACCTATCTTAGCTCAACAAGCTCAACACACAACATTCACTCATTCTTCACTTCGAAGGTCGAAGGTTCGAGTTCTGCATCATTCATTGCAGAAGCGCCGGAGGAATGGAGGAGATCAGGTTAGCCAGGGCCGCTGCCCAGGAGGTGGCGGGACAGTGACTAGCATCTCGCTGGTGGTATATGACCATCAGCGGGATGTGAACACTTTTGCTAAATTCTTATGGGTTTCCTTTTGATATGGAAGAACATCGACATTGACAGCGGGTAGGTTGGCAGAATATGGATACATAACGTGGGGGAGAATGGTGCATAGTATGCCCACATTCCTATTTCATCAGCAAGGGAAATGGGGGGCTTCCACTCGCTACTTTCGACTCCACACCGTTATTCCTTTGAATGTGTATATAGTGATCACTCCGATAACGACGAGCTTTTGCATGGTCTGTAGCCAAATGGCAAGAACGATACGCCACCGCAAGTGCCAAGCATATTCACCTTTAGGCAGATCATAGCCCGGTAATGATTCAAAGTAGAAGTCTTCAATTCCAATTTAACGACCTAATTGATACTTTTCAACTCTCGCTCGACATCTCCCTCTCGGGTAGCCTGGAGGACTCTTCTAGCTTCCTTCTCTCGCCCCGCTCTTCATCAACCAGCGAGGCGATTCAGGGAAGAATTTGATGTCTATCCTGATGATGAGGATGAAGACAATTTGAAGCGCCAGGGAAACACGCCATGCCATCACCTTGTTAAGTTACAGGTAGGCAAAGAATTCGATCCAATATGCGAAGGCAAGGCAAGGCCACTGATGTTCTCCAAATAAGTCAGTGATGGTCATAGACACCAAAAAAATGGAGATTCATTACCAAGGACAACTCGATTACCATAAAGCGCCTCTTGCCGAATGACTGGTAATCGCAAGACCACACAGTGATCGCGCAGTCAATCGCTCCGACACCGACTCCAGCAACGACTCAAGCGCATCTCGTCCAAGAAGTGCTGTATGCAGAAGCTTGTATTACAGCGCCCAGCAAAGCCCAGCGAGAAGCGAACACTGCGACCTTGATAACGTCCGCCAGGAAACCAGCGACAACGGCTCCGATTAGGGGTTTTCCATAGTATTCGGCATCAATACCACCTTCGGCGGCGACATTCCGTGGGTTACCTATTGAGAGATCAGACTTGCCTCTTGGACGAGCTCAGAGGGACGATTACCAGTTACAGCATTGATCCCATTAGTGTCTGACAGCTGGGATTCAGGTTGACTTTCGACATTAGCCCTTTGTTGTATCTGGGCTTTCTCGAACGAAGGCTTCATTGAACAATTTAGTCATTTACATACACATAGGACACGATGGCAACACCTATACAGAACAGGAAACCAACTTGTTTATCCCAATTATACATATACAAGAATCTCACCAGCAAACAAATTGACGGCCGTATACATGGCTTTAGAATTTTTCATTCTGGCTTGCGTGTAGCCATCCACAGACCATTTCTCGAATTCCATGGTTTCGGATATTCGAAGTTGTCAACATTTTCCTTCTCCTTGTAGTAGTTGCCGTTTGTGCCGGGCCGGACCACTGCTCTCCTAAATCATATGTCTCTCTGGGCACTAATGCGCGAGACTTATTGTATGCTGTTTGGACCAGAGATTAGGCAGACGATGACTGGAGGTCAAGACAACCGAAGGCGAGGAATTTCATCGGATTTCTCTGAGATTTTCTAAAACAGAGAGGAATATAAAACAATGTCCGGAGAGCTTCCGCGAGGCAAGATATTGAAGTGACTTAACAGACAAATTCAAGGTAAAATCATGATATCTTTCGTTTTTGAAGAAGCACCAGGCTGTACAATCTACGATACACCTCTTCCAGCGATATGACGTCTGTTCTGCGATTTTATGACGCGCGAGGCAGAGTTAGAGTAGAGACGGGAAATATCCTAGGCGACCGCATCCTGGACAGCATGCCATGGGGGCGCCACCCTGGGATCTTCAGTCCCACACCTTGATGGAGGATCTCGAAGGTGGTGATTTACCAATGCTCCAAGTTCGCCAAACGCACCTTTAGCGCCGGCCTCAAACCGCCTCACCAATAAGGTGTAACGAGATAGCTAGGGCATTAAGTCTCATGTTTCTCTTCGTATGTTCATCGCTCATGCTACTGAATTGAGATCAGAAAATCCTATCAGGCTGTCAGCTTGATACGCACAGAAAAGATTTCTAATGTCGATGAGGTTCAACAACACTCCCTGGCTTACCGTTTGGCGAACTTGGCCTCTCTATGGCGTAGGTGTAAACGCAACTGAGACATCTAGATATTCATTTTCCACGTCAAGTCCTTAGACCCCAATGTGCTATTTGCAAGCGGACCTTACACTGTCAAGTACTCTCTTACTTCATTTATCCTTTAACTTCTCTCAATATCATATCATCCTCTCAGTATTTTCGCACTCGGTGGATTTGTCGTTACAAACACTTCAAATCTTCCCCTCCCAACCTGCACCCTTCCCCCAAATTTATCCTCGGGATGTATCACACAATTATCTACAACATCTATTGCCGCAAGCGCTGCTTGCCGGGGCGAGAACGAGTCCCTCACCTCCTTCCAGTATGGGTGCCCAGGCTCTCCATACGCCACAACACTAACGGCGCAGCTTCCAGAATCCCACATGGCATCGCTTGGGACATAGCCAGGTAAAGCGACCCATTCTTTTGGTGTGTCGGCAGATGCGGTGATCCGAAGGATTCTGAAGATCGCTTGGAAGCAGTCGGGGGCGTAGATCTGGGTCCTACCGGGTGAGTAGTAGAAACAGGTGGAACTGTAGGTGAGATTGGTGTGGTCTTGTGGTTGATTCGAGGACATGTGGGGAGGAACAGCGAGAATTGAAGGCGTGAGGGAGGAGGTAAGGAAGAGGAGGACCGTAGTAAACATTATCTGAATGGTGGGGGGGATAGATAGAAAAGATAGGGGATGTAATCAGGAGATGCAGTACAGTGAGAAAGAACATAGGAAGCAATTGGAGTTGCGCTTTGGCGCTTCAAGTGCGTGCGCCTTTTCGCTTGTTCGCAAATCGCCTCAACATTAGGTGCGAGCGTAGGCTCGAGATGTTTGTATAGTCTCAGGGTAGGACAGATGGATTCCTGCTTATCAATTTTGGGTCTCTGAGCTTAGATAGGAACGTCAGCACAGATGCAGGGCATGCTTTAATTGATTTAGTATCGTTGACGATTCTTTAGAGAGCCACGGCATCAGACTTCAAGTTCTTCAACCATTTACCTCCTCATCCGAAAGCTCTACACCAACCGTTATAGCGTTGCGGCCATCTGTGAATGTAGGCAGATCAACGTTGCTCTTCAGTATTTGAGTTGTAGTCTACCATTAGTACGGCCATATCTTTGCGTTTAGCCATCTAAATTCTGGAAGACTTTTCATAAGATGCATGGTGTTCTACTATTGCTACCCCTTGGTTTCTTGAAGATTCCAATGCACCTGGGTATCTTGAAAGCAATGATGCGCCGTTCGATAAAACGCAATAGTCGAGTAAGGCTTAGTAGCAGGAGTAAACCAGTACGAATTGTTAGTACTCAAGCCATTCCTGGAAATATTCGCAAGTCCTCGCATTTACCGGTCCACCCTCTTCGCATATATCGAATACTGGACACCGACCACATGGCGCCTCGGTAAGCCCATTCTCGAATTCTTCACCAACTGGACGTATCGATTTGTACCCTTTTCCATTTCCATTTCCGATCTTTTCGAGCCGACCATCCCAGCAAAGGACGTCCATCAGTTGCCGCATTTCAGCTTCTTTCATAACTACCCCTGTCGTCAAGTTCGATCCATTAATGGCTTTGGTAATCTGAGGAATGGTAGGATAGCCAGTGTAGCCTGGGGGCATCGGCAAAACATCTCTGCTTGTATCGGTCCTAGTGTTTGTGCCATGAAAGTCTTCATTTCTTAGACTCTCCACTTGTGCTTGTGTCATTTTGCTTTTGTCCTTCTTTCTCTTAGAATCATTCGACGGTGGGTACCACCAGCTTCGTTTGGCGACATAATTTTCTGTCCAGTTTGCCACTTGAAGCACGAACTCATCATCGAGAGTACTGTCGGTATAGAAAGGTCCTCCAGTCACATCTTCAGATGCTTGTAGGTGAGCAAGCATGTACATCTTCCGATTCGGATATTTAACAGTTTTGATTTGCTTGATATAGCTCCTAGCTTCAAGACTCTTGAGACATCGTTGCATTACCGTCTGGTGCAGGTTGGTTTTGATTCGAATGATTTTTGTCCACATGCCTTCACGTCCTGAGGACTCGACGTAGGAATAGACCAATGCTTCTTCTGCACTGAGGGATTTGTACCTGGTCGTATTTAGGATACATCAGCCCTATTATCCCACGGTTCTTTTGAAGGACAAGCATACTTGGCAGCGTCGTCCTTCTTGACAACTTTCCAACATGTCCTACCATCTTTGGTCATAAGCTTGAATAAACCCTCCTTCGTGAGCTGCTGAGTGCATATGAGTAACTGGTGGATATCATTATTGGGAATAACCTCGAGAGAAAATAGATCCTGTTGATTGAATACTCTTTCGGCTGGCAAATTGGCACAACGAGCGTACAACGCATTCTTGAGCTCCTTCTGACTTGAGATTGTATTAGGCTCATTTACAGAGGTACCTTCCTCCTTGGTCGTCCCATCCTGGGCTTCTGCCTCATTCGCCATGGCGGCAGGTATCAGCTTCGATTGCTCTGAATCTGGCATCAAACCCTGGGACTTGTAAGTTGTAACAATGGAGAAAAGTATCAACTACGAATCCTCGCAGTAGCTGGTGCTTTGAACCTCTCTAAAGAGCAGCGTAGTCGGTCAAGCTGTATGCATGTCATGGAAATCTTTGAAGCTACGCTTGTCAGTTTGTTAGTCGTGAAATCGCTCTCTGATGCGGACAATTGTGGGGTTCCTCTGCACAATCTCTAGGGCTGAACAACGTTTGACAGGGGTCAGCTCCAGCGGGTAGGGCTTTCATGATGCTAAGGTGCTAGGCTCTTCTACGAAGTTCTTCACGGTTCGGACATAAACATTTTAAGAACCCCTTCAGCTGCTTTTCACAGCGCACATTTTTTTATTCCTGTTGAAAAGCCCTGCCTTTAATCCAAATTCTAGATCTTAGTAAACGGTTATGGCTGACGCCCTCAAGGCGGAAGGTAACAAGGCCTTTGCTGAGAAGAACTTTGACGAAGCAATGTGAGCTTTCTCTCCCAATACCCTTGACGTAGGTGACTTACTCCAGTCAGAGAGAAATTCTCAAAGGCCATTGAACTTGAGCCAAAGAACCACGTCCTATACTCAAACCGATCAGGAGCTTATGCCTCAAAGAAGGAATTCGACAAGGCACTCGAGGATGCAACCAAGACTACAGAACTGAATCCTGATTGGGCTAAGGGCTACGGGCGCAAAGGTGCTGCACTTCACGGGACAGGCGATCTTCGTATGTGACAGTCTCTTCTCAAGCGTGGTATTAATACTAAAAGGTTGTGCTCTAGTTGGTGCGAACGATGCATATGAAGAAGCTCTAAAACTCGATCCTTCCAATGCACAAGCGAAATCAGGGCTGGCAGCTGTCAAACGTGCTCTCGATGCAGAGTCGAGTGCCGATGGCTTCGGAGGAGGACCAGGCGGAGGTCTAGGCAACATGTTCAGTGATCCTCAGATGTTTCAAAAGCTCGCCAACAACCCCAAGACAGCGTCACTACTAGCAGATCCGTCTTTCATGGCCAAATTGCAGCGACTAAAGCAGAATCCGAACAATATTGGTGAAGAGATGAGGGATCCGAGATTTCTGCAGGTCATGAGCGTGCTGTTAGGAATTGATATGTCATTCGGCGGAGCAGGCGAAGGTTTAGGGGATATGGGAGGCTCTAGAGGACCACAAGAACCAGAGGACGATGTACCCATGTCGGATGCCCCACCTTCATCGGCAGCAAAGCCAACAGCGCCACCAAAGGCCCGCGAGCCTGAGCCTGAACCCCAGCCAGAGCCGGTGGATGAAGAGGCTATAGCTGAACGAAAGGCCAAGGAAGAAGCTGATGCTGAAAAGAAACTTGGTACAGAATCTTACAAGAAGCGAGAATTTGATGTTGCCATTGAACACTACAGCAAAGCCTGGGACATACGTAAGGACATAACATATCTGACTAACATGAGTGCCGCACAATTGGAGAAAGGAGATTACGAGGCTGCCATCGAGACATGCAAGAAAGCGATAGAGGAGGGACGAGAGGTGTTAGCAGATTTCAAGATTATTGCAAAGTACGTCTGGTATGATCTGTACCAGTTATTAGCTCTGCTAACGGTTGCTAGGGCCTTCGGCCGTATCGGTACATGTTATGAAAAGCTTGGCGATCTGGCTCAGGCCATCACTAACTACCAGAAATCTCTGACCGAGCACCGCACCCCAGATATTCTGAATAAACTACGTGCCGCCGAAAAGGCCAAAATTATGGCAGAGAAGGAGGCCTATATCAGCCCTGAAGAGGCCGAAAAGGCTCGGGAGCTCGGTAACCAGAAGTTCAAGGAAGCTAATTGGCCCGGCGCTGTCGAAGCTTACACGGAAATGGCAAAACGTGCGCCCGATGACCCTAGAGGCTATTCAAACCGTGCTGCCGCGTTGATCAAGTTGATGACCTTCCCTGGCGCTGTAGCCGACTGTGACGAAGCAATCAAGAGAGATCCAAAGTTTATCAGAGCATACCTGAGAAAAGCTCAAGCATACTTTGCAATGAAAGAGTATAGCAGATGTCAAGATGTCTGCCAGGAAGCGATGCAACACGACGAGGGAGGAGCAAATTACAGAGAGATTGAGCAGCAACAGCAAAAAGCGCTTCAAGCACAATTTGCCGGAAGGGACGGGGAAACCGAAGAGCAGACAATGGAGAGAATTCAGAGAGATCCAGAGGTAAACAACCAGTATCCAGTTACGGTACTACGGCGCTGACGTTTGACGAACAGATCATGGCTATATTGCAAGATCCAATCATGCAGAGTATCCTGCAGCAGGCGAAGGGCGACCCCGCTGCTTTGCAGGATCATATGAAGAATGCGGATATAAGAACGAAGATTCAGAAGTTGGTAGCAGCTGGGGTAATAAGAACACGCTGAGTAGAGGTGGATTAGGGTTCTCTGTAGTCATTTGGAAGAGAAAGCATATTAGGAAGTTCTTGCTGAAACCAGATCTTGCAGTTTAGTATCCTGCGTGCCTGCATCTCATTCTGCTTGCTACATACACTCAAGAGATCCATCAGTAGGTTCGAAACATACCCCAGACCAAGCAGTTGCGCAACTACCTGACGTAGGACTCTGTTAAACGTACCTACTATCAAGATATCTCAGTCCTATCTCCGTCTGCGTGCTACAGCAATAATTGGTGACTTGTCCGTACATGCACGAGCGAGTATATCCGCCAATGATAGTTCGACGAGACGGTAACAATGATTCGCACTAAAGCTTATTCTCCTCACGAAGATCCCAGCCAGGCCTTTTCGTGGAAGGCGTGGGTAGTCGCATATCGCTGCATAATAATGGAACGTTCTTTCCCAACCCTTCTGCGACCCTCCGTTCTGACGGTTTCCGAACAATTGATAGCTATTTCTAACAACAGTAGACTCGGTCAGGGGTAACTATGCAACAGACTTCTCCACATGTCGGTATCTAAGCACTCTAAGGTAATTGAAGTAGGCACGTAGGTAGCTGAAGGACACTCCCATGTTAGCGCCGGACGGATATCGGACATTGAGATCCCACGCGTGCCAGGGTCCAAGGCTTGTGCTGATCCTAAATGTGGAGAGCTTGGCCTTTCTTCACCTTCAAGTTGACGAACTTGGCAACTGAGCCAGACACTGGCACTGGTCTGTGGCCCGACCAGAGTCAACGGGCGCTCAATTCTCTTAGATCTCTTAATCGTCCAGGTCAATTGAAATTGCTCACATCATGATGTCGCACCTCTCTTCACGTGCAGGGGAGCTCAAGTCCCACGGTGCAGTTGAAGCAGCTCAAAATCACAACTCCAAAGTTGATGCTGAGGATGCCGAACACGTAATGCTCAATGAGAGCCAGAAGGCCGGTGCTATGGCATTTCAATTCGATTCCAATGCCTCACCAGAAGCGAAGGCCGCCCAAGCTCATACCGTACGTTCTACTGGTCACCTAAAAGGATGTGACGGGTGCTAATATGCTGAAACTTGCAAGGCTCTCCCTCCAGGCTTCCACCATGACAGGAAACCGAAAGGTGTCGGTATAGTTACAGATATGGTGTGTTATGGGTATATTAGCTGGAGATGACAATACTAATATTGGGTTACTAGAATACTGGGATGCCTGACCAGTATGACCTTCCTCCCCCAACTAAAGACGGTGCCGTCCCAAGTTCCCCCACAGCCGACGGTAAGCCTGGCCTGGCCAATGGTCATGTGTCGCAGGACGAGAACACCCGGTACACCGAGAAAGTTGGGTGGGCACCAAGATTCGGCCAAGGGAGCATTACGGAGACAGAAGCTGGGGAGAGTCTTCTGGACCATCAGACTTTTCTCGAAAGCAAGTTGGATGATAAGTTTTTTGGCGGTAAGTGAAAATTCTACGGGTGAATCTGCTACAAAATACTAAACCTCTTGTAGATTGGTACCACAATACGGGTGTTATCATATTTGCTTGTCTCGGCTCCTGGGTTGTGGCAATCCTTGGAGGTGGTCTTGCTTGGGTTTTCATCATCATGGCTTGTTGTGGCACCTACTATCGAACATCGATTCGCCGGGTACGCCGGAACTTCCGTGACGACGTTCACCGAGAAATGGCAAAGGCACGGCTAGAGACTGATACAGAGAGTTTGGAGTGGATAAACAGCTTTCTCGTCAAGTTCTGGCCTATATACGCCCCAGTGCTTTGCGAAACGATCATTGCCTCTGTGGACCAAGTTTTGAGCACGTCGACTCCAGCATTTCTTGACAGCATGCGTATGAAGTTCTTCACCCTCGGTACCAAGCCTCCAAGGATGGATCATGTAAAAACCTATCCAAAGGCCGAAGACGACACTGTACTCATGGACTGGAAGTTTAGCTTCACACCTAACGATGCTATGGACCTTACAGCTCGACAGCTGAAAAACAAAGTCAACCCCAAGATCGTCCTAGAGATCAGGCTTGGGAAGGGCATGATCAGTAAAGGTATTGATGTCATAGTAGAAGATTTTGCTTTCTCGGGATTGATGAGGGTCAAAGTCAAGCTTCAAATCCCATTTCCGCACATAGAGAAGGTCGAGATTTGTTTCCTCGGAAGACCAGAAATCGACTACGTCTGCAAGCCTCTTGGTGGAGACACACTTGGATTCGATATGAACTTCATTCCAGGTCTTGAATCGTTCATTCAAGAACAAATACATGGTAATCTTGCGCCCATCATGTATGATCCGAATGTCTTCCCAATCGAAATCGCAAAGATGCTTGCAGGTAATCCAGTCGACACAGCCATCGGTGTCTTAGCAGTAACATTCCACGGCGCTCAAGGACTCAAGAATTCTGATAAGCTCGCTGGCACTCCGGATCCCTATGCTGTAGTTTCTCTGAACAGCCGCGAACCTCTTAGCAAAACTAAGACCGTCAAGGAAAACGCGAATCCTCGCTGGAACGAAACAGTCTATATCATTCTAAACTCTCTTGTGGATTCTCTGACCTTACAAGTTTACGACTGGAACGAATATCGCAAGGATAAGGAGTTGGGTACAGCAACATTTGCGTTAGACAACCTGGAACAGGCAACGGATCATGAAAACTTACAGCTTGAGGTTATGGCTAATGGCAAAGCGCGTGGTGTTATCCAGGCTGACGTCCGATTCTTCCCGGTCCTAGAAGGTCGGCAACTTGAGGACGGTAGCAAGGAAGCGGCTCCTGAATCAAATACGGGCGTCGCGAGATTCAACGTAGAACAAGCCAAAGATCTAGATGGCACCAAAAGCTTGGTGGGCCAGCTAAACCCTTATGCTGTCCTCCTGCTCAACGGTAAAGAGATACATCAGACACGCAAATTGAAGAGAACCAACAATCCGATCTGGTATGACGGTTCCAAAGAGATTCTGGTCACTGATCGTAAGACCGCTCGTCTGGGGTTGGTCATCAAAGATGAACGTGATCTTGGTGCGGACCCAATACTCGGAACTTACCAGATCAAGCTAAACGATATGATGCAACTAATGGAAAAAGGCCAGGAATGGTATAATTTAGCTGGAGCCAAGGTTGGTCGTGCGAAAATGATGCTACAATGGAAACCTGTGGCAATGAAGGGTATAACTGGCGGCTCCGGCGGTTACATCACACCCATCGGCGTTATGCGCCTCCACTTTCAAAGTGCTCGTGATCTCCGGAACGTGGAGACTATGGGCAAATCAGATCCATATGTCAGAGTACTGTTGTCGGGGATTGAGAAAGGCAAGACAGTCACATTCCAAAACAACTTGAACCCTGACTGGGATGAGGTTATCTATGTACCTATGCATTCAATGCGCGAGAAATTGACGTTGGAAGTGATGGACCAGGAGAACTTGGGGAAAGACCGCTCACTTGGGCTCGTGGAAGTCTCCGCGGCAGACTACCTTCATCAGGCTGAAAACGGAGAGTATGAGGTGCATGATCAGAAGCGACCGATGTCCGAACATCTTAGGATGCATGGCAAGGGCCAACCAAAAGGCAAGCTAAACTTTACTGTGGCGTTCTACCCAACTCTTAACATCGTCGACCCGGAAGAAGAAGCAGCAGAGAAGGCCGCATTAGGGGAAGCTGCGGCCAAAACCTCGGATGATATCACAAGGCCCAGCGTCGACATAGGATCAAGAAAGAGCCTAGAAAACGCCCAAGCAGATGTAGTGCCTGACAAGGGCAGGGAAGCTGGAAAGCTGGACATGAATTTTGGCGGCCAAATTGCCAAAGGAGAGAAAGAACAAGAAGTGACAAATGGGGACATCGAGGCTGCTCCCAAGCTTCGCCTTGGGCCGGAAGAGCTTGTAAAATACGGTAAGAAAAGTCGTGCTGTTGATTCTCCCACTTCTGCTAATTACGTGACTGTTGCAGAATCCGGCCTTATAATATTCAAACTGATAGAGGGGACATTAGCGCGTACAAACGTCCATCTTGAAGTGGTCATGGATGACATGTTGTTCCCTTCGTACAGCTCCTCAAAGGCCAGGTCAAGACAGACTCAGTTTGGAGAAAGTAAGTTTCTGCTGCCCAACGTAACATATATAAGGTACTGATCTTTGCCCGCTAGTTGGGGATGCTTTCGTAAGAGAGCTGGATGTATCGAAGATTACTCTACGTCTAAGAGCGAAAGAAGACAAGAAAGGCGAGGGAAACTCCGATGCTACGATTGCCAAACTAACGGGTAGCACTCTGGACACACTTCGACGATGCTTGGTGAGTGTGGCGAACACGCACCATGTAGAATCATCTGACCTCTGGCTCTTAGTACAAACCTACTGAGCTCGTACTCAAAGGCGCCGACGGTTCCATCAGCAAGGTTGTTGTAAGCTTAAAATATATTCCAGTCAAGATGCGACTCGACCCAAGCGAGAGCATTAACAACATGGGCACCCTCCGACTCGATGTCCTGGACGCTGCCGATCTGCCGGCTGCCGATCGAAACGGTTTTAGTGATCCCTACTGCAAATTCTATCTCAACGGTAAAGATGTATTCAAGACCAGCATCCAAAAGAAGACTCTACACCCGGCCTGGAACGAGTTCTTTGAAGTCCCCGTTAATTCGCGAACAGCGGCCAAATTCCACGTCAAGGTCATGGATTGGGATTTTGGGGACAAGGCAGACCTTCTTGGAGAAGCCGATATCAACCTGGAGCTGTTGGAGCCCTTCAAGCCAAAGGAAGTTATCCTTGGTTTGGATGGGAAGTCCGGAGTCCTAAGACTTAAAATGCTTTTCAAGCCAGACTACGTTATACGGTCACGTCAGGGTTCATCAACTTTCAGTGGAACATTTGCTACACCTGGTAAGGTTATCGGTGCACCCGTGAAAGGTGTTGGCATTGTTGGAGGAGCTGTTGGCGGTGGCGTAGTGAAGGGTGCTTCATTCCTTCGCCATGGATTCAAGAGCAAGAAGGACGGCCGCGATATCAGTAATGGTTTCGTCGAGCCGGAAGAGAGGGACGAATATACTAATGGCGATTTGATGGAGAAACCGCAAATCGTTGCTCCAGTTTTTGACGGTAGTCCATCACTGCCTGAAACTCCTCCTCATGCTCGATCAAAAAGCTTCGGCGCAGCATCTATAGCGAGCGTTCCAGGTGGGACACCCGGCAAGCCAGAAGCGGGTACAGCAATATTCAGCGTACTTTCTGCAGCAGGCTATCCGGCAGGATCTAAGCTCCAAATCCATATCAAGCAGCTCGGCTCGAAAGGCGCCAAAGAAGTGCATAAGACCAAGCCTGTCAAATCGGCTACAGGAGAGGCGAAGTGGGAGCAAGAAACTTTCCGAATCAGCTGTTCACCTGATACTCAATTCCAATTACAAGTCAAAAACGACAAAATTATCGGGGGCGATGACCTGGGTGAAGCGCTTTTCTTTATTGACGACTCGTCCACTGGCAGCGAGAAGACGGTCAGGGTCGGTGAGGGAAACGTGAAACTAAAGACAACATTCGCACATGCGGAGGAACTTTTCAAGGACAGCCCACGAGCTCTACAGAGAAAGAGCTTCTTAAGCAGGAGAGACGTTAGCCGGGGCACGACGCCTATTTAAAAATTTGCTGTGAGGTGTGGCAAACGTTGTGGAAGGTCTTACCAAGTGTACAGGAGGGGAGCGTGCGTTTTCATCAGTGTTGCTAATTGGCGTGTTGATACCACTCTGTTCAGATCCTGCGTGTACCGATATCATGAATGCAAAAAAACGCTTCATAGGGTAGGTGCTACACCGTCCATTCAAGATCAGATCTCATTCTGACTGTTTGTACTCGACGTCTTCGAGCCGACGAAGTCGCTGATTTGGAAACGGTCTAGATGCGATGCTCCACACTAATAAAACGCGCTCTCCAAGGCCCCCCAGTGCAGATACATCCGGGCCTACAAGAACCCACTCAAACCGTCCGCACAAGGAGGAAGCCTATTTGAAATATTCGAAGGTCGCGGATATCTGCCAGCCGGATTACAGATTGATGAAAGGATACGGTCAACATTCCACTTTAGTTCTTCATGTAGACGGCTCTACGATTAAAAATTTGGGGGATCCGATAGGTCGGCATGACTTATCCGGTTTGAATTCATTTCACTCGAGTTTTTGATGTTCGTCTTGAAGGGGAAATCTTCATCTTAAAATCCTTCACTTCGAATTTCTGAATTATCACTTGCATATTACTATTCGGATTTTTTGCCCTTAGACATATTACACTTCCGCCACCCCATTCAGAACTCTTCTACTTTGAACCCTTTCCTTTGCAAGCCTTCTTCTAAACTGTTTTAATCTCCACTTTGCATTCGTCTACCTCGAATCAAATTCCCTTGGGTTTGTGTTCTTCAGACTTGTCTCATCCCAAATTAATATCCTCTACTTGGATTTTCCACTTCCATTACGGAGATTCCTTCAATTAATTTTCTTCTACTTTGAGAACCTGTCCATGTAGGATGCTCTCCTGAGGTGTTTTCTTTCTCCAATTGAATCTCTCTCACCTGGAATCTACTTCCCTCAGATTTCTTTTCCTGGGACCTCTCTCATTCAAACCTGAAATTCTCCACCTAGATTTTCCACCTGAATTGCAGAGAACCCTCCATTCAAGTATCTTCTACTTTGAAAACCTGCCTTTGTAGAATGTCCTTCTTAGATGTGTTCTTCCTCCAATTGAGTTTCTCTCCCCTGGAATGAATTCACGCAATGCTTCAATTGGGTAGTGACTGCGCCCGCCGGGCTTTCTTCACAGCAGGTCACCAGCTGGAAATTCTCTTCATTGAGGATGAATGCTCGATCCGTCCCGCAAATCCAGTTATCTTCGCAACATGTAACCAACTGGACGCAAGCATGAATGCACTGTCAAGCGCCCATTGATTCCGCAAATCCAGTAATCTTCACGGCAATTCACCGGCTGAATGCGAGCATGAATGCGCAATCACCCCAATCCATGCCGGAAATCCAAGTAACGTCGTCTATAAGAAGCTCAATTTCCCACCCAGATCCTCCATCTTTCCTACACATCAAGCCCACCAAGATCTATTTACACATGCTAGGGCCTGCGTTATATATACTCACGTCTCCTACATATTACACATCCTTTACTTATACCCAAGCTCTTACATAGTACCAGTCCTTTACAACATACACAGGTCGTTTACATAGCGCAAGTCCTTTACTTAGTACATGTTCTTTACGCAGCATAAGACCTTTACATAGCATAGATTCTTCACACGCATCAGTCTTTCGAATTACTATGTGTCGACGGTGGGGCGAGAGTACGACTAAGCGCCGACTAAGCGCCAGAAGCCGTCACATGCCGCCGAGCCCTAACTAGGTAAGCGAGCTATTCGAATATCGGGAAACATCGACCAATAATGTCTACCACGCATGAATTAGCTCGACAACAACACAACAAATTCCTCACTTGCCCCTGTGATCTTACTTTCGTGATCTTACCTTCAACCTCATCTTTGCAACATGCAGCTCTCGTGTAACAGTAAGCACTTCTCTTTGCACGAACGTGTTTTATCTGAGACTCTACTTGTCTTACCTGAGCTCGAATCTGCGTCATCGCCGTGGTGGGCTCACTGCACAGCTACGTTTGAGCTCACCGCGTGGTCTTACTCCTTCATGCGTCTTATCAAGTCTTTATGGCCATTGCTTGCGACAGGCTTTGAAAGCGACTCTCCGGTCTGCTCTACAACTTGTTGAGCCTTAGGCGTCAGCGGTTGATCTTCTCAGTCAATTATGGCGATCGCGAGCTCGAAGTTGCAGCTATCCACTCCAGGTTTGAGACCCTTCTAAGGCATGGAACTACAAGGAACTGCACCGAGGCCCTCCATACAATGGGGTGGTATCCAAGATTAAAGAGGCAAACATAGCCAAAGCGATTGCCCATAGCCTGCAAGACATACAGGAAGGAGAGTTTGGCGATCAAGCTCACCTTATCACCACGATTGCAGAGGCAAAGATAGCCAGAGCGGTTCGGAACAGCTCGCTACACCACACTCAGCAAGAAGTCAAGGACTCATCCAGTCTAACCTTACCTCGCCTTCACCGACGCCTTCGGCTGATACATCGAAGATATCGAAACCAGAGCAACTAGTATTAGATGGGTTCGTTTAAGTAATTTTCCAGACACTACGTCTGCATCTTCGACACTAACATGTTGCAGTATGAACGTCCACAAGAGCTGCAGCAGGCCGAAATGACTCGCCATCCACATGTCTTACTGGCAAGCATAGCCAGAGCAATTCGGGTCAGCCTGCAAGACCAACCTAGCAATGCTGAAGGGGGCGACCAAGCTCACCTTGATTCCACTTATATTACGAAATTGAACCAACCGCTGGAGCTGATAGCCAGATGGAGCATGGATTCTTCGGTCTCTAGCTTTCCGGAACATTCAATGTGTGACTTACCCGGAAGAAGATGTCCGTGCAAATATTCCGAAACAGTGGAGTTGAGCTGGAATATAATAGGTATGCAACTGGACCTTGTCAGATCAGAAGACAAAAAGTGCATGAAGAACAATCACTAATGCATTTGCTGAGTTGCAGATTTCGAACCAGTACCATCGTTCAAGATCACCATCTTCTAAAGACGCTTCTCTGGACCTTCGCGGAGCTGGAGTGCAAGCCAAGTGAGGAGCGATTCGCATCGGCTACTTCTTGCGAGGAACTTTATAGCGCTATATTCATCTCTTCGAACAGAGTCAGCTCTGGTATTACAGTCAGAAAACACTGGATCACGCTAGGGATAAAAGCCTTCTTATACCTTAGAGGCAGTGCTCGATATGATAGAGCCATGGACTCAATTATAGGTAGTGCTCAAGTTGTTTTCTACCTAAATCAAGGACTTCATAGGGCACTTGCTGGGAAATTTGAGCTTTTGAGTAACGAGACAAGATCTTCAACGCCCGAAGCACCGTCTAGAATTTCCAAAATGGATAATCTCAGAGTCCGGTCGTCAACCCAATCAGCATACCAGCTACGAAGTTCTCGACAGCTTTCTTGGTCGGTACCTTGTCTCTTACAGCGATGGATTCTAGTTGCGCATCGTTCGATGTTCGACTCCGAAATATATGTTTGCCTATCTTTCATACCTGAGGGAAGAGCAGCATCGGCTTCAACATTCTCAACAACGACTGAACCTCAGTTGGCAGTATTCGAGACGATTGGTGCGTCCTTATCGTATACAGAACAAAAGTTTTCGCTCATGAACGTTCCTTCTAGACACTCTCAAAGGACTCAAAGACTAGTGGGAAAGTCGGTTCACCCTCAACGTAGTATGGGTATGGAAGAGCTTATTGTGCAAGACGCTTTCTCGAGTTCACGAGGTCCGACTGAGTTGAAAGAGTGTCACAGCATATGAAAAGAGTCCAGAGTCAGCCCTTGACATAATATCACCTTGAAAGAGAAATTTCTCCAAGGTCGATCATCTCTTTAAACATCATTGAGAGAATGACAAAAGTCATGAAAGGCGCGTTCGTTCAACTAAATACTTCGCGACTCGTCAGCAGATATCAGCAGTCTGCACGAGAACGTTCTAGCCGTTATCAGCATGTCCCAGTCGAATGTAACGAAACCTCATGAACAAGATTCGAAATCGCTGCGAACGAGCGACGCACTATTATCGAGGAGGAAATGCCAGAGATACTGAACGCACGGTCTTGTGAAATCGCTGTCCTAGGACATCGAAGATTGATATACCAGAACCCTCAAAAGGTGAGATGACGTCTCTTAGAGATTGAGCTTCATGCATCATGCATAGGTCGACTTACCCTTCACGAGCTACACAAAGTCCGACTCACTCTTATTCAACCACACAAAGCTACGACATATGTCAGTCTGAAGTTTAATACCGTCTCATTGAGAATTTGCCAGAGCTATTACAAGATCTCTCTCGTTGTCAGATGTCAGAAGCTACTGCTTCAATCTTTTACTGTGGCTAAACAGTCGCTATGAAGCCGGCCAAGGCTTAACGGTACGCTTCGCATTCTCGATAAGGCGAATATCCACGAGAGTGTCAGAATTATCACAGGCGTAGATGCTAGCACAAAGACGCTGCTGTACAGAAGCAATACCAGATGCCATTAAAGGTTCACCTTCAAGCGTCAGAGAAGAGCGGATTCGTTATGTCGCTCGTTGCAAGCTGGTTGTGTACTGATCCGTGACGATCAAGACTCAATATCGAACAAGATCTACTGCAACTCGAGTGAAGATCTTCTCAGGACTGGGTCTCCTCAAGACATGTCGGATGTCAATAGTTTTGAAAGCGCTTCGCTTCAACTCACAAGCCGGATGAGTTCTTAGACCCAGCTTACAGCCTCAGCGATAGTCCAACCCAGCTTTCCTATCAGCAGAGTTAGAAGAGGTGATACAGAGCAAGAGCAGGAAAATTAGCTCCGGACAACAACTCGTTGGTTCCTTTGCCCAATGAGTTCTCGATTCAGATCTTTCAGGAAAGTTCCCATGGAACATTGAAGCTCATCATTGAACCAAAAATTCCACGGATGAGTACCCATCTCCAGATCAAGAGAAATCTCTTTGTGCTCAATCACGGCAGATGCAACCATTTGCATAGGCAGCATATTATCGAACCTGTAGTCAAGGAGCTACCGGATCAATGTCACGCTTCGAGTTGCGCACGCACAACAATATCATTCTTTCCAAGTAACAAGAGCAAGATGAAATTCGAATTTGTTGTGGCGGAAATAAGAGAAATCACGAAACCTGCCCGAGGAAATTTGGGCCTCACCTCAATCTCACGTTGGTGAATGAATCTTCTCCGCTACCTTTGCAGACCTGCTTTAATCCACTCTTTCACGACTTTGAGCGAACCCATGAAATGAAAGACGATCTCTTTTCCGACAAACGCTACACAGATTACATGTGGCCCAAAAAGGGGGTTGACTCATCTTGGAGAGTGTGCATGAGACCGGACTCCTTCGTTCTACCTAGCTTGTGGCGAAATCGAGTTGTACTCCTTCCAGAGTTGCAAGCCTGGAGAGCAAGCTCTAGTTACCATCTCGGGTTGTTTTCCACAATTATCACGAGCCTTCGATATGAGAGAAGAAAACAATCAATGCTGCTCTATACGCAGCCTGCGGTCCAGCTCTGTCGATAATACCACGAAATGGAACAAAAGAAACCATTGTTCCTTTTCTACCGGTGTCGAAGAACGCCCATCGAATAGATGGGTGAATACCACCATCAGACCGAACTCTTCAACCACAGCTTTGAAGTAGTGCTATTCCTCTTTTCTCATCGAAAGCTCACACAGCCTAGCCAAGGTATCAGATCGAACAATGCTCAATTTATATTTGACTTGTTCATTTCGTTTCAGGAACGGCTGCTGTTAGTTCGATTGTTCTGTGCCTGCTAATGTCGAAAAGCATAGTGGAAGGTGTATGATCTACTCGTATCGCGGAAAAACAAGCTTTTCATGAGAAACGCAACGAACTTCTATGAAAATCAGAGTTCAAAGATGGAGCCAAAAGATAACGCAGCTCAAGAATACCCACGAGCGCTTTGCACCGACACTTAACCGGAGTTTTTTCTATTTTTCAAGTTAAAGACTGAGCGATTGTCCAACCCAGCTACGGACCAGCAATCCTGGGACTAGCTTCAAGTAGAGCGAACGCCGAGTATTCCTAGAAAGCTCTCTTTACAACGGCAAAGCTCACTACAGCAAACTGTGTTGCAAGGGATACTATGTACGGCTTGCATAACCTGAGTCGACGACCTTACACGTTGAAAATGGTCAATGGATTGTTAAACACATTCACATACGTACGATCGGCAATCGAAGCTTCACTTGAAAGGAAAGTTCTCAAAGCTCCGCTACAATCTGGCTTATTGTTATTGTTATTTTATATGGCCATTGGGCAAACTGCAGATGCTCCATTCAGGTGGGGACGCTGGGGGCTGGAAAGGCATAAGAGTCGTCCGCAACATCCAGGGACTCGGCGAGCACAATTTCGGCTCGCAGTCACTAGGAATTTCCCAGATTTTGCTGCAAATATCATCACCATCTTCAGGCCTGCTGAACTCACTGCCTCATACCAGCAGGTAAAGATGTATGCTCAATTCTGCGAAGAATGAAGCATCTAAAGCGGAAGTGAACCGCCACCAGACCTACAAGCTGATTTACAGAAGTTGCAGTGTGATTGTCAGCAGGAGAATATAGCACCTCAGATTGCGGCGCGCAAATCATAGACCTGAATTTCATGGTCGAATTCGTCAAGTATCTAGTCATAATACGAGAATTCAAAGGCTTTCACTCGAGAAGACTTTCGGGGTTCGTCTTCATTCAGGACACGAAGCCACCATCAGAGCTCAGCCCACAGCTTGAATCAGACAAGAACCTCGGTTGTGCCGACGCTCTTACATATTCTTGATTAGCAGCTTTTTGCTTTAGGAAAATCGATCTGAGACAACCGAGGCATGCGAGGGTTTTCCGTTCATGAATGGGTCAAACCGTCAGCTGCTCACTGCATTTCGAAAAGACACAGATTCAACAGAGCATTAGAGTTGACACCCATCGATTAGAACAGACTACCGGACTCATGCCTCGTTTTCAGAACCCTAAAGGAAGAACAAGACACGATTAGAAGCTAGCACACAGTCGGCATATCCCGGACTTCTCAAGTGCGACAATGTTCTTGCACATATTTGGTCGGCAGCTTTCTGCTTACAGGATCCTCGATCAAAATAGAGAAGATGGTTCTAAGACATTCAGGACCAGAAGGTGTCGCTAAAAGCCAGCACACAATCTCTCGTAATGAGAATACTTGATTGAGTCAACCTGGTAACACAATTGGAGGAAACCTGTCTACTCTGACAGTTGTTGATCCCGAAAGCGAAGGGGATGGTTTTCGCGAACCATTTAACCTAAGGGCACCACGATGAAAAGACTAGGCCAAGTCACTTGAGAACCGAAAATTCGCTAGAAGCTCGAGCACTGTCTTCCCGAGAGACATGGGATTTAACATTGGGCCAAAGCCGCCAACTCGAACAGACTTCAGAGGTCTTGTATTTTTCCTAACAATCGACATCACAATTAAGAATGTAACCAAAAATGGGATTGCAAGAACAACTGCAAGAATCGAGTTGCAGATATCAGTCACCACGTCTGCGCCACCTCAGCCCTTCTATCCTCAACCCAGCTCAGCTCAGTCTCACAAGCAGAATCAAATCCCTTACACCCACCAATCTTAATAAGAGCCCAAGTCAGAGGCGTCACTAGAAGTCAGCTCATAGCTTGCATCTTTCAAAAGAACCAGTTGAAAGACTTCCTCCCAATTTAAGGAAGCAGCTGTATACTGGATCTGAACGACAGGAACAGCGACGGACTTTCGAATCAGTTAATATAAAGCTACTGCGCTGAAAAGACCGATCTATGTCAATCGAGGACCTGGAAGCATCGCTAGAAGCTCGCGAACAGTCTTTTCTCTAGAAAGAAAGTGAATCGTTAAATGTTCTCGCATCTTTGGTCAGCAGCTTTTAAATCGGAACTTTTCGATCACGAAGGGAAGACCATAATCTTACGACATAGCTGAATTGCGAGCGCTGCGGTTTGAAGCTTGAGGACCCTTATGGAGACTTCATCAGTATGTCAGACACTTTGTTGATCATGGACCTGAGGCTGCCTATTACATGTGCGCCGTGGGAAGAAAATAAGCCATGAAAAAAGTACAACTTGTCAACTAGCTTTCTCGAACGACCTCGATTAAGATAACTTTCTTATACCATTTTGCACCGCGATTATAGACTCGCAGAATCGTTAACTTAAGTCGAACTCCTGTGCGGCTGAGATTCGTCTCGGATTCTATGTTAGCGACTCATAGTTCGGGCTGAGATCTCAGCAGTTTGCAAATTATCCGAAGCCATCTCACTGCGATGAGGTGCTATTTCGACCTTAGTGACTTCGCAAAGAATCATCCCATTCGATGACTCTTTTGAACATCTTGAGAAGCACTTACCGAAACCTCCAGACGAGTTGGTCCGCGGCTGCTTTTCCGAGAAATCATCGATCTTAAGAGAACCAGGTGACTTTCTTGACACTTGGCTGCAGTACAAGTATTGCGAACGGACGAAATTGTGATCCTAAATACCCCCAAAGAAAGTTAACAATGTTCTTGCAAGTTTTTGGTTGGCGGCTGTCTACTCTAAGAATCTGGTTTGAAAAGACTAACGATTTCCACCATCATGGTACAACGCATGGCCGCCCACAATATTATAGTGCGGACGGGTGACCTGACTCTACCCTGCCAGATTTCTCTAGCCGCGATCTGATTGACTATGATGAGGATAAGGAGACGGTCATTAAATAAAGACGCCGGAAAGACTGCCCCTGCGCACTCCAAGGCGTTACAATTACCTGGTGAGAAACCACCCGCGGAAGAATTATAAAGTATGGCTGGAGAAGAGAGCTTGGAGAAATCGCGAAAGCAGCTCTGACTCCAACCAATCCTACGCATAATCACTCCCTAGTCACTGCTAACCCAGCGGCCGTCTAGCTAGGTGCAAAGCGAGGCGTGACACAACTGTATCAAGGAATGACAAATGGAAGCCGGAAATCAAGTTGCTTTCGGCCATTCTTACATTTCCCAGAACGGCCAACGCATGGAAGACCTACCTGCTCACTGTCTGGCTTTCGAGATATGGGATGGAAGAGAAAATCGCCTACACTATCAGAAACGGTGGCAGCGGGCGGGAGAAGAAGAGCGGCGAAACAAGCAGAGAAAGGGTTTTCAAGGAACCGCACGCCCATCATGATCCTGCCTAGGCTTCGTCAGCCCGTCATGAAAGAAGGACCACGTAAGAAGAAAATCTGGGGCCAAGAGGGCCAAGAAGAATGCCAACGCGCCTTCTGCGGGTACGAGCAAAGGTCCGAGGAGCCCGAAGACCCGAAGGCTCCCACCGTGTTGAGATGCTATATCTGTTGGGATCAGTAATAAATATAGTGGATGTTGCTGTGGGCAATTGGCGGTCGTCGTTTACTACAACAACATCGACTTCATGAATTCGTAAAGAATCGTCGATGGGGTTAAATTCCTTGCACATCTTTGGTCAGTAGCTGCTTGTTCGGGAAAGCGTGAAACCCAAAGCTGGACGATGATCTCGAGAACCCGCTGAAATGCGAGTACTGGATGGGTGCGACTTTGCTCTCGGATCTAATATAAAGAATTATGTGGGAATGTTCTTGCACATCTTTCGTGAGGGAATGCCTACTTTGAAATTTACATCGAAGAGACAGACGCATAAACCATGTCCCTGCTGGTTGGCTGATGTGAGAGCATTGCGATGGGAGACTATTTCAACCACAAAGTCCTCGGAAAAGATCATCAGTTGTAACAACGTTTTTCTACAATTCTGGTTAGCGGTCACCTCAAATTCCCTCCACACATTTATCTTGGCCTTCTCATGCAGCTGGTTTGCTCTTTCAGACACATCTAATTTCGTCTTCAACGCATTATGTCTTACCGCACCTACCTTCCATCGTAGCTGCCTTCTTGTGGAGAAAGATGGTTGAGCCACCAGGTTTCGAACTACCTAAAGCGTTCTTGTCACGACGGGATGCTATATCGACCCTAAAAAGTCGTAAAGATATTCAGCGATACCAAAGCCTGTATCTCTTCAAACCAAGGTTAAAGCTTGGATCATTGTTCTTCGAACGAGCGCTATCGCCTACAAGTCAATACCGTGTATCCCATTATTGTAAATTACCGAAATTCCGACTAGGAAATGACCTTTAAATGTGAAGAACACAAGTGACGGACGCTGCAGAGATTTTTCGAAGAGCGTGAACCGGGAATCGTTCAGTTTCCATTAGCTCCATGTCAATTAGAAATCTCGAATTTATTGATTAACTTGAGGCTTAAAAAAACTACAAGCTAGTCAAAGAGACGGCCTCCTGCTTTTCACTTGAAGTCTGAACAATCAATCGTGGTACGTTGACGACTCATGGGAGAGCTACCGACTTGATAAGGGCCAGCTTGACTGGAGGCTATCGGAAGGTGCTAAAAGGGGCCGGCTACCAACAGACCTCGGCAGCTAGGGAACAAGGGGATAAGGCGGGGAACAGGGGGATAAATACCCCCCGTGCCCCCCTCCTGTTTCCCCCTTCCCTTCATCCCTTAAGATTCAGCTAGAAACTCGCTTTCGCTTCCTGCCACCCACACTGCTACCCACTCTGCTACCCACTCTGCTACCCACTCTGCTACCCACTCTGCTACCCACTGCTATAATCACTGCCATCGCTGCCGATGGCCCCTGCTACTCGCCGCCGGGTTAACCCCTCTGCAAAGGCCCGCGCCAATGCCACCGCCGCCAGGAGACGTACTCCTCGCCTCCGCTCCACTTCCCCCCTCTTCCGCTCCCGCTCCCCGACCCATGGCCCCCAGGGGGGAGCCGACCCAGAACAAGCCGACGAGACCCCAGCAGCCCTCGCCCTGCGGCAGAGGATTAAAGCTGTTCGTCAGGCAAATATAGAACGGGAGCTGGAACTAGAACTTCAAAGGATAGAAGCTCAGGGTGCGGCTCTTGGACAGGCGTTGGGAAGCGACTTAGCGCCCCCAGGCGACCCCCGCATCCAAGCAATGGTAGCACGCTACCCCTTTATTGATACCACTCAACTCGCCAACATCTTCAAGAACGAGTTTCGAGCTGTCAATATCTTCAAGCTAGTCAACGATCATATACCAAATCCAGCCAGCAAACAAAGTCTTCGATTAACACGCTCCGGCGAGCTTCGGGCCCATGACGATGACGCCACTCAGCAAGACCTCAAAGGCATGGTCCCCTTTCTACGTTGCCTAGGAGTATATAATCAATGCCTCATTGAAGCGGCCAATGAGCAATTGAAGATTCCTCTGCAAGCAAGCTTAGCTTGGTACGTTGACTACCTGCAGGAGCTTCACCTGCATTACACCTTCGAGTCTGTACGGACCTTTCACTTTCGCTTCCACCAAATCCGCATTATAAAAGGGGTCAATGACCCTGACGGGTGGTACAATGCTAGGGGTGAACTGGCCGGTCGAGCACTGGTAAAGAAAACCCCTGTTACCACTTTCCAGACGGGAAATCAGGGTCAGAGAACCAGGAAACAGGCCTACGGCCCCAGACCCGACGGGGGAAGCACATGGCCCCCAGTATGCAACAGGTTCAACGGCGGCAACTGCACCTATCCTAGTTGCACATATCAGCATATCTGCAGCGGATGTGGTGGAACCCACGCTGCTATCAATTGCAAAACATCAAATTTGTTGCTTTGCGAAATTGCCTCCCACGAAGTCAATGACCAGCGAATCTCCACTCCGGGGTTTCCCACCAGCCGTCTCCTCCGGAATATAAATTGAAGATAGAGGAAACTGGGCCATAATCTTGCGAATTGAATGATGTATGAGGTCTGCGGTGGGAGATTGTTTCAACCTCGAAAACATTGCCAAGGATATCTCACTCATGGCAATTCTCTTGCCAAATTTCAATCAGTGGTTTTCTGTTCTGCGGAACCACCAATTTTGAGGAACCAGGCGACCTTCTTACCGAAGTAGGTGAAATGCGAGCACTCCGATTCGCTCACCAAGACTCTACAAAAGATAGACTGTATCCAGTCTTCCACCTGTTTAAAACACCTAACCCTTAAACCTTCTCCAGGCCTTCGCCTACCGATTCCCTAAAAGACCCTCTCACACTCATTCGCAATGCTCGGACTTCAGCCAACCCGCAAGTCCTACAGAGAAACCTCTTGGACGGGCATCTGGCTACCAAAGGCCCATCACGTGCCCAGCAACTTACTCACACTTTTAGGCAGTGGCCGGAATATCTATATTGGAGAGAAATATGATGGGACCATGGCCTTGGAAACTACCTGAGGGTAAGAGCACTTGAATTGCACCCTTAACCTATCTCAAACCTTTACCTGAAAATACAGGCTTGGGTATAAAACCGAAAGGAGTGACGACGCAGTATCTAGCAGAATTTCACCATCACGGGTGAAGCTTCTCGGAACGTGGCAGGAGAGCAGATGCCTTCGCCAAATTGATTCAGGCGGCCAAGAATCTCCTTCGAAGAAGAACGACAACGGAACCCTCGCAGACCTCTTAACCACCGTCCAATCACAACATAAACCAACCTAGACCCGTAACAGCGTCGTCTTATCTCTCAGCTCAATAGTTTACAGAATACTCCTTCAGATAAAATTGGGGTATAAAGAAGTTCCACTTATTCCTCAGCTTTGTCCCTCTTTTTGGTCAACTATGTACATACATGAAGACTCGACAGTCAATGTAACGGCTCATCTCAGGCTTCAACTCCAACTCCTTTGTAAAAGTGACACCTAAGTCTTCTTAGCGGTCCCTCCCAAAAAAAGAGTCAGACTATCGAAGAAATTTCATTTGCCCCGCAATTTTCTCAGTCAACAACTGTGTACCCAGATTAAACAGTTGATACCAACATCTCAATGCCGTCCTTAATTTGAACTACTCCGTGGCATTGACAATTTGTTCTTCTTCGCAGCTATAATTTCTAAGGAAAAAATTAGACTACTGGAGAATATTATCAGCTTAGCAGCTTTGTCGCTCCTCTCCGCTCGGCAAGTATCCCAAGGTATACGCTAGTTCCTAGGAACAAGATACGTCAACGCACACGCCGCCGCCAAGATTCGCTAGAAATAGGACTAGAAAGAACGCAACGACCCCAACACCCCGCCGCTCACTATCTACATACGGAGCAAGGGAAACAAAACCCACCCACCCGCCGAGCAAAGGGAAACGGAAGCCCTCCCACCCACCCAAACAAAGGAAACAAAAGGCGATTTATGGAAAAAGGACTCGCGGTTCAAGAATTTATATCCTAAAGAAGTCTCCTCCGACTCGGAGGAGGAAAACATATATGAGAAGAGAAGAACACTCCTGGTGGAGACCGGCTCCACTCTAGACGGATTGATCAGGGGAATCAAGAAGGGTATGGTGTACATCTCAGGCATCAACCTCAACTCTTGCGTGGTATCGACATCTTGTTCTTCTTCGCTAGGGTCGTTGAAAAAGAAAAATTGAGACTACCGATGAAGTTCCATTTGCTCAGCAGCTTCTTCACAGCTTCATAATCAGTAACTGTGTACAAGACATTGTGACAGTCGAAATAAAAATACATCGTAGGCTTTAATTCCGGCTCCTCCGCGGTATTGACATCTTTTTTTTTTTGCGGAGGTAGTTTGGTGAAAAAGAATCGAAAGGAGTTTCACTTGTCTAGCAGCTTCCTCCCATTTCGTTAACCAGCGATCACGTACGCGAAGACCCGACAATCGAAATAACATCTCAAGCCCAATAACTTAACCCCAGCTGTTGCGAGGCGTCAACGTCTTTCCTTTCTTCACAGAGGCTATATAGAAAAGGAATAGATCGAGCTATCGAAGGAGTATAGCTTGGCTCAGCAGCTTCGGTTAACAGCTGTTTCACGGGTAATCACAGGCAGGACGGACAAGGCGATTGGGTCATGGCCTTCCGGGTCAACTAAAGAGCGAGCACTGCATTGGAAAATTAATTCGACCTCAGGGATGCGATAGTGTTTGGGTTGGGAAGGCATTTGGTGAAATGGCAGAATAGAGATAGTGAGATGAAGAAGTTGGTAAAATGTTATAATAGCCGTTTTGGCAAGGATAAGAGAGGGAAAACGAATTCGAGTATGGGGTGGAGTAGGAGGACGATCTGGACAGCGAGTTGGAGAGTTCGAAAGAGGAGTGGTAAAAGGGCAGGATGGAGGTGGTGCGTCACGGAGAGGTTTCTGGAAGAATAATACTTAGCCGTCATGGCGAGGGGGAATACGGACTCGAGTACACGGTGGGAGAGGAGGACGATCTGAACAGCGAGTTGAGGAGTCCGAAAGGGGATTCATGAAAGGGCAGGATGCAGATGTGTGTGCGACGGAGAAGTTGGTGGAATATTATATAGCCGTGATGGCGAGGACGTGAGCAGCAACACGAATTCGAGTACGCGGTGAAGGAGGAGGATGATCTGGACAGCGAGTTGGGGGAGTTCAATCGAAGACAACACAAACTTTTGGACGTCTGGCTTCACGTTCTCCTTTCGCTGCCTCAATCAGACTTTGAAAAACGTTTTCTATGACAATATCATTTTTCCTTCACAGAAGACCTCGGTTTCAAAACCATTCAGCGGTCTTTACAGTTGTCGAATATGAGGAAATAGAGAGAGTAAAGAAAACCGAAACGGAAACGTTTACTATTCTTTTTCCGCAGGATGTTAGGGAGCATATCCGTAAGAAACAATGAACGTCGTACTTCCATTCTTCTTTAAGACTGCAGATCCAGTACTACAGACATATTTTATGATCTCGACAAACAGGACGATGTTTTTTGCTTTTGCGGTCGAAGGCAATACGGAACTATTCTCGAGGAACGAGTTGGGAAATTGGGGCGGGTGGTAGCTCTGGGCTTTTGGAAGGGCTGGTTCTTTATGGACGAGGGCAGTACGTTGAAAGTGTTTCTCTAATTGCTGCTGAAGGGTGGGGACAGGAGCATAAGAGGGAATCTGGAACGGTGGTAGTGGTGGTGCTTCGAAGCGTCAGCGCTCGGTAGTATAATAGATTTGGTACGCTAGGATACTTCATGTTCCGTGATAAAAGTTTGAAAATTTTCGCGGTAAAGGTATGGTACCCCAGTCCATTCGAGAATATCGCTGATCTGTGGGCATCATAGGTACAGACAGAAAAGTGTTTATATATCGAGGTTGAGGAGAGTGTGGGAGGAGTGAGATTTGACGAACCAAAACACCATCCTTCTCCACTCATATCTCCAGCTGCCTTCCCAACAATGTCCAACGCCGACTCATCCTCCAAGTCCCTTTGCTTCTTGCTTCACGGTCTTTTCCCTTTATAACCTCTTGCCTGGCCCTTACCCAATCCTAATCCAGTATCGTTCTGCAAGCCACATACATCTTTCACTCCCAGTGTTCAACAGGCTGAACGAGGAAAATTTTCTACAACGAGTATTTCAATGGAAACATGAATACCTTTACTTCGTTCACGTCCCCTCCAGAACGTTTTCCAACCTTACAGAAGGCTGTGTATACGGGCGATAAGATCCAATACTAAATGAATACTTTTCAGTTCTCTCTTCACGTCGCCCTGTTCTCTACCCCGGTTTCGTTCTGTAAGTACCCCGTTCCCTTCACATAGGCCACTCTACCCACCAACCACTCGACAGTTTCGATCTAATTGGGAGATAGGAAATGCCAATAAATGGGGTTTCTTTTCTTCTCTTCACCTTTTTTTCACCATTCCAATCTTCCCAAAAGCCAATCAAAACATGTTCTTTAAGCCACTGGTCGGCTTCACATCTCCCCTCGCCCTTCCCAGCCACTCAACGGCCTCGATATCGAAAACATAGTGGAACGAGAAAAATTCACATCAACACGAATGCTCTGTGTTCTCCTTTCATAACCCTTTTCTTCCATGCCTCAACCACTCAGCAACCTCGATTTCCCCGAGCGATAAGGAACCACACCAAAATCAGATTCCCACTGCGTTCTCTTCACAACCCCCTTTCCCCACCAGAACTTGTGCTACGTGACCTCAAGACCTCAATATATAAAGCCACCTCCGTCCCTTAGCCATGATTGCTTCTACATCAGCAACAATCAAGAAACAGATCCTCAAAGCAATAAAAAACATCAAGCCTTTACCACGAGATATCAAGCACAACAGCATAAGATATCTACATCACGACTTAGTGGACCTTTCAACAAACACTATACCCCCTTGAACATCTCTACTGCACATTTCCCCAAAGCAGCAACCGCATTCAAAAAAATACGAAACCATGTCCCAGCAAAGCCCCTCAAGCCCCGAAGAAGTCGCTGCACAACAATCCGCGGCCCCCATACGGATCACTGACCCTGCAAATCCACACATCGTCGTTTGGTTGGCAATGTCTCCCAATGTAACGTACCTGGTCGACGATAACGATGGGTGGCGCAAAGAATTTACAGGGGCGCGGATTGACACGTTGTTTGGGACGTGGAAGTTAAAGAATGGGGAATGTGTCTTCGAAAGACTGGGATTTGAAAGGGCTGGAAGTGCGAATATGACGAATGGAGGGAGCTAAGCATAGAGAAATTTCTGTGGAAGTTGAGGGAAAGGCGTCAATAGGGAGAATGAAGAAGGGGAACCAGGGGGCGAGAAAATGCGGGTTCAAAAGTGATTTCTTGGAGGAAAAAGTTTGTGCTTGAGCTGGGTCTGGATTATGAATTGAGGGAAAAGTTGGTTACTTATCTGGGTTTCGGTTAAGGAGGAAAAGTTTTAGTGGGGTTTTGGGTAGCTGAGCTTGGATTATGAACGGAGGGAAAAGTTAGTGATTTAGCTAGTATGAATGAAATGAATGATTGAGGTGGAATCTTGAATATCGACACGAAATAACAACAATTACTAGTGAAAAGGATACCAAGACCTACTGATGAAAACAAAAAGCATTAAGTTTAAAAGACATATGAATTAGGTATCTTGATGGAATGATACATTCACTTACGCAAGAGTAGAGCTTCTCATTCTCTTCCTTTCATCTTCACACTCTTTCGACCCTCACCAAAACTCATGGTTCGATGGTCCTAGCCCATATTCATGATTCGAACCCACCAAGGTCTTAATATAAAAGTCCCACTGCCCCAAGCAAATCCTTGAAATGTTAAAGCTGCGTTAGCAGATACCAAGGACTACAGAATATCAAGTATCTCAAAGTGCT
>JAABUH010000972.1_pt1 | contig 35707 bp, 31 predicted proteins | sample 5559121 | NCBI WGS metagenome assembly JAABUH01 (sample SAMN10711871, study PRJNA513364) | rock metagenome | isolation source: Antarctica rocks | place: Antarctica: Victoria Land, Battleship Promontory nord | collected 2015-12-28
CCGGCAACGTCGCGAAATGTGCCGTAATACTCGTTGATACCCTGTCCACCGGGGTGCCCCCTTGCATCATCCACCGCCCACCCACTGTATCGCGCAAGTGGTTCCCCTGTGCGTGACACCCACCTTGTAGGCTGTCAGTCCAGGAGATGCAATCGCCCTGTTCCCTATCGAGGAGAAGAATACGCGCTTGCTCAATAATTCTTCTCCTCGCGAGTGATTTGCTCCTCGCGTTGCAATTACTAGGTGTAACCTGCACGCACCCTTTTCCTTAGCCATGTAAGCCATAAGAACAAGAAATACTGCCCCAACGTCCAACTGCACGCCGCACCTGTGATCCCTAGGACGTGAGCGAGAGGTATACTCCCGCCGATCGCGATGATCTGGCTGATGACACAAGCCAATGCTAATGATTTTTGCGAGCCAATTATACGCAACTCGGCAATGAGCAATGTCAACCGCTTGTTTGGTAAGACGCTGAGTACGAGGATTAGGAGGACTACGAACCCGTATCGAATATAGGTAGGGCCGAGCAAAAATAATGCGAGTGCAATTATTGGGATGGTGAGAAGTGTTATACCAATCATGATCAGATCGGTCTGTTGCTGGGTGAATACTTCCTTTTCTGATGCACGGCTAGATGTGTTAGCCCGCTCGACAAAAATCACGGTCGAGAACGCGACAGGCAAGAGGAGCAGTACGCTAAACATTGACCAGGACATATAGAACGCGGCGGCCTGTGTGCTATCTAGTGTGCTGATGACAATTGTCGGCATTGCTAGTGGTAATGTCATCGTCGCTAGACCGACGAGGTGATTCCATAATGAAAAGCTTACGATCTTGCTGAAAGGTACTTTCATCTCAGTATCGTCCGCACTATGCCGAGGGTAGCGAGCGACCACTGGTAGTATGGCAACTAGACCAATCGCTGCGCTTACCCCGAATATTCCGACTAGCTTTGCGATAGAAAGATTGGGGAGGAGGCATAAAAGGGCTAAGCGTATAATTACTATAGCGACGTTCTTTACTAAGATGAAAAAGAACAATTGTCTACTCATTAGGTAGCTGTCATATTGCAACGAAAGGGTATAGGCCGTGCAAGAAAAGACGAATAATAAGATGTTCCGCGCGGTTGAGAACAATGGAGATAATTCCGGCCCAAACTCTGAGAAGACTGCAGAATATATTCCACCAATTAAAGCGGCGATTACTACTGTCACAATGAACATCGCAGTGATACGCTGGATACGCTGTGGACCAAGGGAGTTCGTGTAACGGACGAGGCCCATCCCTAAGCTTAAGTGACTAAATCCTGCGAGCAGAAAGATGGCAGAAGTGCCTGCACTTGCGACACCGACGACACTAGGAGGATAAATGTATGCCGAAATAAACCAGAAAATGAGTGTACCAAATCCGGTTGCTAATGAGCTGAGCGTCAGGAGAATAGTGTTTTTGGATACATCATTTGAGGTCGCATTACGCACAGTGCGGCTGAGTGACGCCCACAAAGGTGGCATAGTTCGCATAGAGAACCTCAACGCTTGCTGCCTTCTTTAGCGATGAAGGCACGGCTAGTACTCGGCGGAAAGCGCGTACAAGCTGCATATTGCAATGCCTCAAGCGTGCGTTGTGCGGTCCCACTCCAAGTGAATTTTTGCGCCCTTTTGTACCCTCTCCTAATAAGTTCCTGACGGAGTAGACTATCTGCTAATACCGAGCGGAGTGTGGCGATCAATGCCGCCTTATCGCCAGGATCGAAGAGCAGCGCGGCATCGCCCGCCACCTCCGGGAGCGATGCCGCGGTCGTTGTGATCACCGGTACGCCGCTCGCCATCGCTTCGAGCACGGGGATGCCGAAGCCCTCGTAGCGCGATGGCAGCACGAAGACCTCCGCGCCCCGGTACAGCGCGGGGAGGTCGGCATCCGGCACCCAGCCGGTCAGCACGACTTCCCCCTCCAATCCTGCCGCGCGTACCTTCTCACGTAGGGCTGTGGCTGCGGTGCCGCGCAACCCGACGAGCGCGAGCTGCGTCGCCGTGTCCGAGGTTGCGCGGAGGGCGGCGAACGCCTCGATCAGCGTATCGAGATTCTTGTGCGGGTGCAAGGTCGCGACCGAGAGGATGTACGGTCGATACAGGCCATACGCACTCCGCACCCGCGCCACCTCCGAATCGGCGATCGGCGCGAAGTAGATCGGCTCCGCCGCCAGGTGCGACACGGTTACCTTCTCCGGCGGCACGTTATACACCTCGACGATCCGCCGCTTCGCGTGCTCGGAGAGCGTAAGTATCTGCGTTGATGAGCGCGCGGCATGTCGCGTCAAGCGCGCGTGGATAGCGAGGAAGAGAGGCGAGAAGCTTTCCGGTAGATCGATATGGCGCATGTCGAGAATAGCCGCGACCGAGGCGTACCCTCTGCCTGTCGGCGTCGTGAAACCGGGGCAAAAGAGTACATCGATACCTCCCCGTCGCACCCGGCGCGGTAGCACGCCATATTCATAGAGCAACCGGGCGGGCCGATGGACAGCGTTGATGGCGCAACGCACCTCGCGGAAATCCGCCGCCGCGTTGACCTCGAAGGTGCCCGTGTTCTCTCGATTGGTAAACAATGTATAGGTAATCCGCTCTTCGCGCGCGGAGAGTTCGCGCAGGACGTTGCGGAGGTAGGTCTCCGAACCACCCACCCCTTCCGGGATCAGGAAGAGTGTATCAACGCCGACGTGCATTCGCCCCACCATGCTTCTTATTATTTGTGCGGCGTATCTACAGCGTGCGGTATCGCTGCGCCGCTCTCCGCGATACCGATGCGCTCGTACACCGCTTCTACCCCGGCGATATGCTGCGCCACGTCATAGCGTTCCGGCGCGCGCCATTCCGGGCGATTCTGCATAACCTCAATGATCGCCCGGGCGAGTGCAACAGGATCGCGCGGGGGGACGAAGTGCGCGCTATCGGACAATACTTCTTCCACTGAGTGCCCGGTCGTCGTCACGACCGGGCAGCCGAGCGTCGCCGCCTCCACCGCCGCATAGCCGAATCCTTCGGAGATGGATGGTACGACCACGCAGTCTGCGGCGAGGAGATAGCCCGGCAGCTCCGCCCTGGGCACCGGATCGAGGACGATCACATGTCCCGCGAGACCATACTGAGCGATTTGCCGCAATGCCCGTTCGAAAGGAGCGAGCGGATCGCGTGCGAGGATGAAGACGCCGTGGCTATCGGGTCGCGCGCGATGGATGATCCGCGCTGCCTCGATCAGGTAGCCGAGCCCTTTGGAAAGTCCCGCCCGCCCGAAATACAGATAGACGGGACCATCCGCGATGCCGGGTGCCTCATCCTTGAGCACGCGACGCTCGTGGCGCGCGCGATCCCAGAAATCGTAGTCCACCGCCGGATACACCGTTGAAACCTTGCTGGCAGGGATACGCATTCGTTGTTGCAAGCGGCGCGCGGTGAAGTTGGAATCGCCGATGAAGTGCGCGAAGGGGAGCTGGAGGATCGCCCATTCGAAGGCGCGGAAGGCATAGCCGAGCAGCGGATTGAGTCCGGGAAGTCGCTGCCATTGCTCCGCGAATACTTCATGCACAGTGATGATGGCCGGGCGACGGGCGACGAGACTGGCAAACCACGCGGGCAGTGCCGCATTATACGTCGTGGTATGAATCAGATCGGCCACGCGCGCCTCGCGCAGGACTGCTGGGAGCGCGTAGAGCATGAAGAGATACCGTTGCGCGAATCCAGGCGTCTTCACGCGCACGATCTCGACCCCATTATGAGTTTCTCGTTTGTTGGTGCCCGGGAGCCATAGCGTAACAACGGTGACCCGGTAGCCGTGTTGCACGAGTCCTTTGGCAAGGTGCTGGAACAGCGTTTCGAGGCCACCGACATGGGGGAAGAAGAACTCGAGAACGAAGAGGATGCGCGCCTTTGGGCGTTCAGTACGCTGTCCTGCACTTCCACCTGCCATGCTGTGCGTCTGCTCCTCCCTGGATACCTGCTACTTGAGCGGCTGTTGATGTGATGAGTAAGAGTTACCATGACGACCGACGCGCATCGTCGTCGGGGGAATAAATATTGGCCTCCGTTACCCTAAGCGACGTACCCGTTCTAAATCGGTGATGAGCACTCGGATTGAGTAGAGGATGATTCCGGTGAAAATTGCTAGGATGCCGATCGTCATGAGGAGGAGGACAATCAATGCATAGCCGATTGCAAGTATCTGTGTCTCTTGATAGGTCACGATGATACGTAGGCCCAAGAGCGTACCAAGTACCATAAGTAGAAATCCTGGTACTCCGAAAAAGAAAAGCGGACGCCCTTGGCTTACTAAGCGAATGATGCCGTTCAAGACCGCCAAGCCGTGGACGACCGGATTCCGCTTCGCCGGTTCCTCGTAGAGTACGCTGATCGGCACCTCGGCCACCTTGAGGCGATGTTCCTTGACCAGAAACTGCATCTCCGACTCCACCGAGAACCCGCTACCACGGAAGGAAAGCGCATTGATCGCGGCGGCGGAGAAGGCACGGAAACCACTCTGCGAGTCGGTCAGGCGCACCCCCGAACTCAGGTTTGTCGCGATGGTCAGGCCGTGCTGCCCGACTTTGCGATAAGCTGGGATCTCGCTCTTGGTGGTGAGAAAGCGCGAGCCGACGGTCATATCGGCGGAGCCATCGAGGATCGGCGCGATGACTGCCGGAATCTCACCCGCCTCGTGCTGCCCATCGCCATCGATCAGGACGAGGCAGCGAGCGTTTAGGCGCCGCGCTTCGGCGAACGCCGTATTCAGCCCCTCGCCCTTGCCGCGATTCTGCTCGTGGCGCAGCACCATCGCTCCCGCCGTCTCCGCGATGGCCGCCGTCTCATCGCGCGAGCCGTCGTCGATGACGAGGACAACATCGGCATAGCGGCGACATTGGAGGACGATGCTGCCGATGAAACGCGCTTCATTAAATGCTGGAATCGCCGCAATCGTTGGCGCGGGATGATCGGGTGCCACTTCGCTTTTACTGTCGGCGGCGTAAGGGGAATGTGATTGTTCATCATGCATCATCGCTACCGTATCGACCGTATCGACCGTATCGACCGTATCGACCGTATCGACCGTATCGACCGTATCGACCGTATCGACCGTATCGACCGTATCGACCGTATCGACCGTATCGACCGTATCGACCGTATCGACCGTATCAATAGGGTGCTCCTAACGAGATACCAAAACCGCCTCCTGAGACAGAGTTAGGACTTACGCAGTTGAGCACGAATCAGGCGTGAATTCGGGCCGGAACCACGTTCAACTGCGTAAGTCCTAAGAGTAATCAACAGGCCGTTGTCGGAAAGGTTTCTGCCTGAGAGCAGATCGCGTCGGCGTTGGCTGTGGCGACGAGGCAGAAAATTTATCGCAGACATCAGCGCCCCGTTGCTACAGGTGCTCGTACTGATAATGATGACACAGGCATATTCTACTTGAAAGAGGAATTGATCGCCCGGTGTCTGATCGATCGGTTTCAGGCCACTACCGGTGATAGGGCGTTGCTTGATTTGTTCGACGAAGCACCAGTCTATGGAAACATAAGTAGACGGTAATTTCTAGTTGCCGCCCCTCCCCCGGACCGTGGACAATCGTGTTGCGTGAAGACGCGGTTGCGCCACGGAGGGGGTATGGACGACGACTGCATGGTGACGGCGTTCGTGGTGCTTGACCAGCTGGTGCAGGCGCTGGGGCACCGGGACGATGTGCGCGCGCAGGCGAGCGACGCGGCGGTGCTGACCGTGGCGGCGGTGGCGGCCAAGCCCTTCCAGAACCGCCTGGCGCGCGCCCTGGGCGTGCTGCTGCTCGGGCGCTACCGCTCCGGGCCGCGCAGCGTCTCGCGCTTCAACCGCCGCTCGCACCGCCTGGCGGAGTGGCCGGAGCTGGCGCTGGAGACCCTGGGCGCGCTTCGCCGTCGGGGTGGCCTTCCTCATCGACAGCATGCCGGTGCCGGTCCGTCGCCGCGCCCGCGCCCGCCGCTGCCGCACGGTCCGTGGCCGGGACTGCTGCGGTTTCTGTGCCGCCAAGCGGGAGCAGTTCTTCGGCTGGCGACGGCACCTCAGCTGTACCACGGGCGGGCTGCACGACCTGACGCCGGTCCACGAACTGCCCGACGGCCGACGACCTGCCGGAGGGGGCGGGGTCTACGGTGACAAGGGCTACAACGGCGAGGCGGACGAGGCGACGATCCTGGCGGACACCGGCGTGCGGCTCGTCCCTATCCGCACGGCCAACATGCGCCCCAACCGCTGGGCCGACACGCTGGCCCTGCGCGCATATCGCAAGCGGATCGAGGCATCCTTGGGGTTGCCCCGAGTCTGCGGCTCTCCCGCACTTTCGATGCTTAATCGTTGAGCGAGACGAAAAGCGTGCCGGAGCGGCCCAGAAACGGGATCTGGCGCGGCCATCTGGCAATCATCAGTCACTCACTTGGGCCGATATGCCAGCGGCAAAACCTTAAGCATCGAAAGTGCGGGAGAGCCGAGTCTGCGGACACCTGATGATTGGGGCTGAATCTGAGGAGGTGTCCGATGCCGCGTACCCATCCGCCCTACCCGCCGGAGTTCCGCACTGAGGCGGTGCGCCTCGCGCGCGGCAGCGACCGGTCGATCCCGGCGCTAGCGGCCGACCTGGGGATCTCATCCGAGGCGCTACGCCACTGGCTGCGGCAGGATGCTGCCGACGCGGGCCGGGGCCAGCCGGGCGAGCTGACGACCGACGAGCGGGAGGAACTCCGTCGCCTGCGTCGTGCGGTGAAGGTGCTCCAGCAGGAGCGGGAGATCCTGCGAAAAGCGGCGGCCTCCTTCGCGCAGGAGACCCTATGAACCGCTACCGGTTCATCCACGCGGAGCGGGCCACCTACCCGATCACCATCCTCTGTCGGGTGCTGCGCGTCGCCCGCGCGGCCTCCTACGCTTGGGCGCGCTGCGGGGTCTCGGCCCGCGCCCAGGCCGATGCGGTATTGACGGCAGCAATTGCCGCCGCGTCTATGCGCAGCCGCCGGACCTACGGCGCGCCGAGGATCCACGCCGAGTTGCGGGCGCAAGGTCGGCTGTGCGCCCGCAAGCGCGTGGCCCGCCTGATGCGCGCCGCCGGGCTCGTCGGCTGCCACCGCCGTCGGCGGGTGCGCACGACCGTCGCCGATGCGACGCAGGCACCCGCGCCGCATATCGTCGCGCGGGACTGCACTGCCCCCGCCCCTCATCGCCTGTGGCTCGGCGACATCACCGACGTAGCGACACGGGAGGGCTGGCTGTACCTGGCCGTGCTGCTCGATGCCCATTCCCGCCGGGTGGTCGGCTGGGCCATGGCCGACCACCTGCGCACGGCGCTGGCCCTGGACGCGCTCGCGATGGCGCTCCGCGCGCGCCGCCCGCCGCCGGGGCTGGTGCATCACACCGATCGCGGCTGCCAATACACCGCCGCCAGCGATCGCGCCGCCCTCGCCGCGCGGGGCAGCACCTCCTCGATGAGCCGGGCGGGCGAGTGCCGCGATAACGCCATGGCGGAGAGTTTCTTCGCCACCTTGAAAGCCGAACTCATCGACGCACGCCGCTGGGCGACCCGCGCCACGGCGCGCCTGGGATCTTCGCGTGGCTGGAGGTCTGGTACAACCGCCAACGTCGCCACTCCGCCCTCGACTATCGCAGCCCCGTCGCCCATGAGGACCAATTGTTGTTGTTGCAAAATCTCGCCGCCTAGCGCTACTGTGTCCGCGTCAGCGGGCTAACCTCACCCTACCGCCAGTTGGAGGCGCTGGGCGTGCAGCGGCTGCGGGCGCGCACCAACCCCGGCCGCCAACTCACGCTCCACGCCTCGCTCCTCGCCGCCACGATCACCAATGCCGACTAAACTGACGCCCAGGTGAGACCTACATGCCTGACGCAGGAGACCATGCGGGTTTCATCGGCGCTTCGGTTTAGGGCCTTGTGCTAGTTTGTTGGGAAGGCGAGCGCCTTGATCTGGAGCCAGTCGGCCCGCCCCGCGAGCCGATTGAGCGCGAGGCAGAGCGTGTGCGCGGCCAGCTTGGTATGGAGCCGGGCGCAGCGGCCCCGGAAGGTATGGGCATGATGGCGCTCGATCCCCAACTGCTCGGTCAACTGCCCATTGACCGTCTCGATGATCTGGCGCAGGCGGTTGAGCGCGCGCGCGGCCTCGGCGGGGAGTTGCCGCCGCTGGTTGCAGCGCGGCACGGTCAGCAGCACCACGGCCTGCTCGTCGCGCAGCTCCTGGGCCAGCGGGGCGCTGCTGTAGCCCTTGTCGCCGATGACGACCAACGCGGCGTGCTCGCGCAGCAGTTCGGCCCCCACCGCCACGGCGCTGGCGCTGGCCGGGGCCAGCACGAAGTCGCGGATCACCCCGCCGAGGGTCACCAGCAGCTGCAACTCGTCCCCGAAGATGGTCTGCTTCTTGGTGGGCACCTTCCCGAAGTCCGCCCCCGCCGCGCGCCGGGTCGCCGCCCCGGTCGCACCGGGGACGAGGTGGAACCGCCGGGCCGGCACCGGCAGGCTGTCGACGGCGCACTGCCGATCCGCCGCCACGTCGCGGATCGCCAGCGCCGCCTGGCGGATGGTGTTGAGCGCCGGGGCGAGGTCGCGGCGGCGGCGATTGAAGCGGCGGCGCTCGGGCCGCACGGGGAACAGGGCCGGAGAGGCCGCCCACTCGCTCAGCAGCACCGCCTCCGTCCGCCAGCTGCGGCACTCCCCCACCAGCGCCAGCGTGATCAGCTCGCTGTCGCTGCACCCCGGCACCGGGCCGCGAGTCCGCTTGTACGACGCCGGCACCTGCCGCCACAGCTCGTCGACGATCACATACATCCACAGGCAGAAGTCCTCGAACTCGGCTCTCATCGTACGGTCCTCCTCAGCGAGCGGGTGTGCCTCGACACCACTACCCATACCGCTGAGGAGGACTTATTGTCAAGCCTGCAACTAGCACAAGGCCCGACTAGCAATCAGGGTAAGTAGAGGTATGCTCAGGCGATTCGGGGTTGCGTGAGGGCATTTGCGACGCCGCTCCATTCCGGCAAGACGTAAGCGGATAAAAGTTGAAAAGTGATGAAAATAGTAAGCATCATGGAGGGCACCGATTGGGCAAGTTTCCCGCGACACGGTTGCTGATTTTTACAGTTACACTGGCTGTCCCGAGGCGCATCACGCACTGCGAGAAGAGGAGGGATGATGACGGCGATGGTGGATCGGGGAATCACGGATGGCTGGGCAGACGATCTCGACGCGCTGCACGCGCGAGTGACGGCGCGCTTCGGGCGCGCACTTGCTCGGCCTGAAGCGCGGAAGAACGGCTGGCAACTGGCCGAGCAGCCCCGAGAGTCGGTGCCGACCGGGATGCAGCGCCTGCTCGTGAGGGCTAAGCGGGACGCCGACGCGGTGTGTGGCGACCTACGAGCCGACGTGGTCGAGCAGCTGGGCGACCTGGTGACGGTGTTCGTGGCAACGGGACGGGCTTTCGCACGGAGGCCATCAACTCGGGCGGCTTATGGCGGCAGTACAGCGGCACGACGCATCAACAACTGCCAGCTAAAGATTAGCCTACGCGAACTCAGGTCAGCCCCACCGACAGTTTCGATCCTCCTCTGCGATACCGCCACCGATTTCCTGCAGCAAGTCGGCTGCCGCGCCATCGCCAGCCGCCTGCGCGCCTACCACGACCAGCCGCCCGCTGCGGGTGCCCTCATCTTCCGCCCGCTCAACCCTTACGCGTGAGCCCCGCACTTGAGTGAACTGCCGATTGTTGCCGCACGGTGGCTATGCTAGCATTCTCGCTGTAGTGAAACGACAGCAGATACCTCGTTACAACGATGCGCGACCGGGGATGTGAGTCGGGCAGATCACAGTTTCAGGGTGAAGGGACGCATGTCCAAGTGGCAGCTCCCAAGAACGAGCACGATGCGCAGGAGACACATCCCCACTGCGGTAGCTGCGGTAGCTGTAGAAAATCGAGAGTGCTGTGCGAGGTGGTTGCCCAAGCACTACCTGGGTCCGGCGATTGATAAGGGCACGGTGCGAACCCGGGATAGGGCGAGGTAACCACGAACGATCGGCGTATGGCAAGTAAAGGCCGAGGGGCGGTCACAGCACTCGGTGCGCGCTGGCGACAGAGGAAGCGCGGCTGGCCTGGTGGCGGCATGATCGGCTACCTGCGGTTGCCGATGTCGCTGGCGGCCACGACCTGGCTCCTGGTGATCACCGCTCTGGCGGTTGTCTCGACGCAGGCACAGTGGTTGCAGCTCGCGGCGGTGCGGCAATTGTATCCCTGGCGGACGAGCTCGCTCATGTTCGTGCTGGGGCTAGTGTGCCTCGCTGTGGTGCTGACGATTGGGGTGCGGCTGCTCCGTCCCGCCTGGTGGCGGCGGGCGATCCTCGCGCTGGTCATGCTCCCCGTCCCTATCCTGCTGATCAGCAGCGATAACATCGTCGCCGGTTGCGCGGCGGTCGCCTTGTTCGGCCCTGTCTGCTGGCTGGGGCGCGAGGTCGCGGCGCGGCTGCTACGACCGATCGGTGCGCCGGATGCCTGGATCATCGGCGGAGCCTTTGGTATCGGCACCCTGGCGGCACTCGGCTACATCCTGGGAAGGGTAGGGTTGTTGCGCCCGCAGGTCATCTGGCCGGCTCTGGTTCTTCTCGCCCTGGCGCTCCTGGTCGGGGCGCGGCGGCACCTCGGCGATGACATCGTGGCCTTGCGTCGCTGGCTCGTGGTGCCCGCCGCCCCGCGCTGGGCGGATGTGGTGCTGAGCGCGCTGCTACTCGGCTATTTCTGGCTCAACCTGATCGGGGCGCTGGCACCGGAGATCGGGGTGGATGCGGTCCGGATCCGCTTGCCTGCCGCCGCGCTCTTCGCGCGCCTGGGGCGATTCGTCGTCGCCCCAGAACTGTTTGTAGGATCTGTGCCGCGCCTCGGTGAGGTCGTCTATGCCGTAGTCCTGGCGAGCGGGCCGCTGCAAACGGCCAAGGTGCTCAATTTCGTGGTCAGCCTGCTCTGTGCGGCGGGAGTATGGTCCCTGGGTCGCCATCTGGGTGGACAGCGCGCCGCACACACGGCGCTCCTGGCCTTCTACACTTTCCCCATGACCGCCTGGCTCTCGCAGACCGCCTATGTCGACCTCTTCGCCACGCTCTTCGGTGTAACCGCTGTCCTGCTGCTCGTCCTCCATAAGCAGCCGGGCCTGTGGCCGATCGTCGGCGCACTTGGCTGCATCGGTGCTGGGTTGGGGGTGAAAACATCCTTCGGACCCGTTGCGGCCGGCCTGCTGGTTATCCTGGTGCTCCTGCTGCTGTGGCGCATCCGGATCCTGGGTCCGTTGGCTCTCGCCCTCGCGAGTGTTTCGCTCCTGCTCGCCGCCCTGTCGTTCTCGGGGCACCTGGGCGCTGCGGGAGCAGCGCCCAGCTTGATGGCGGGCACGGAGTTTCTGGCGCGCGTCCAAGGGATTACTGCGGTGCTACAGATTGAATTCGAGCAGTTTGGCTCGGGGCACACTCTGGCCGCCCTGGTGCGTTCGCCGCTCGATCTCACCCTGCACACCGTCCGCTATGGGCAGGACCAGGACGGATTCGCGGGGTATCTCGTACTCGCTCTGGTGCCGCTGGTCGTTATGATGCGACTGAGGCGGCGCATCGCCATCCTGCTCGTTGGGATGCTGGGTGCCTATCTCTTGTGGTTCTCGACCACCCAGTATCTGCGCTACGCGCTGCCCATCGTCACCATTCTCTGCGCGATTGGGGGTGTGGCCTATGCCGCCGCTATGCGTCGGGTCAGCGGTCGGGTGGCATATGTGGCGATGACGATGGCGATGCCGGTCCTGGCGGGGGCCGGGCTGATCGGCTATCTCCATACTATCCTGATCTATCCCGGAGATTTCCCCTATCGGGTGGTCTTGGGCCAACAGAGCGTGACGTCGTATTTGGACGAGCACGTCGACGCCTATACGGCCCAGCGGTTATTAGACGCGGAACCGGGTGCTATCGGCGCGATCACCGCGTTTGAGTATCCGCGGCTCTATACGCGGGTGCGGCTCTTCCGCGCGTTCAATCTGCAATACATCGGCTTTCAGGTGTCGCCCGACGAGCGAGTGTTGCTTCAGCGGCTGGACCAGGGAGGCTTCTCCCATATCATCGTCGATCGGGGTCTGCTACCGCCCGAATGGGAAAGCCTGATCGTTATCGATGAGGAGTTCCTGCGCCGGAACACGGTCCTGGTTGGCGGCGATCACAACGCCTATCTCTATCGTATCCTCCCGCCGGAGCAGCGCGGCCAGGCGCAGCCGTGGGCCAACGGTCCCGAACTGCTGCCCAACGGCGGCTTCGAGGAGGCGGAGGGGGCGTGGCCGCGCGGCTGGTCGCCCGCCGGTCGCCCGATCTATGACACGTCCGGTCAGGCGGGTCATGGTGGTCGGGGGGCCGTCCTCTCCACGCCGCAGGATGCGCTTTTCACCACCGTCCCGGTGACGCCCGGTACCCCGTACCTCCTCTCCCACTTCACGCGGGGGGCCGGGGGCTACGGGCTCACCCGATTGCAAATCAATTGGCGTGACGCCGCTGGCGGGGGGGCGGGGGTGTCGATCGAGGTGGTGCCGACCAGTCCGCAGCGATACCACCTCTTCTCGATGCTGGTGACGGCCCCGATGAATGCCGTCGCGGCGACTGTCTACGTCCAGGCACAGCAAGGGGACGCCTGGTTCGATGATATCTCGCTGCGGGCGATGTCGGGGCAGGAACATCAGGCTATCAGCCATGCGGAACCGGTTGGCGGTGCCAATTATCCGCTGGCTGTCGGCGTGGCACCCGTGGTGGGCGTGCGACGAGCGGCGGAACGGAACGTTGGGTTCGAGGCCGTACGTTGGCACTACGCCGCCGCTCCTCGCGCTCGTGCCAGCGCAGCGGGGGCTTCGAGTAGTAGGGAGCCCCGCTCCGGCTCATCTACCACAGTGCTACAAGGCATCCGAGAAGACGCCGAATGTCTGTGTAACGATGCCGAAACGGGTGGCGATTGATTAACGGGGTGGTGTATACTTAATCATGTATTCCGCGCCGTGTATCCCCACAAGCTGTCGAGTGTGGCTATTCTGGTGTGCGTCGCCCGGATGCCACCGGAATCGTAGTGGGCGCAGGCGCGGGAATTGTCGGTAGTAGCGCGAATAATTCGGGACGCGGTCTGTTCTTCGGGGATGTAGGCGCGGGTGGTTCCATAGCGAGGCAAACGTTGGCAGAGACGAGCAATACACGCATGGGGCAGCCGGAGACACACCACGTTGTGCCGGTGCCGACGGTTCGGATTGAGGCATCCCATGGCTGGAGTTCGCTCAACCTACGTGAATTCTGGGATTATCGCGAACTCCTCTACGTGCTGACGTGGCGCGATATCAAGGTCCGCTACAAGCAATCGGCGCTCGGTGCCGCCTGGGCCGTGTTACAGCCCCTGCTGACGATGATCGTCTTTACGATCGTGTTTGGGCGACTCGCGCGGATGCCATCGGACGGCATACCCTACCCGGTGTTCGTCTTCGCAGCCTTGCTCCCCTGGCAACTCTTCGCTCTCGTACTGACCAGGGCGAGCAACAGTTTGGTGGCGAATCAGCAGTTGATCACGAAGGTCTATTTCCCCCGCCTGTTCATCCCGCTGTCGACAGTCTTGGGTGGTCTGGTCGATTTCGGGATCGCGTTCGTCATCCTGGTGGGTATGCTCGTCTTCTACGGCATCGCCCCCACCGCCGCGATCCTCACCCTACCATTGTTCCTCGCTCTGGCCGTGGCGACATCCCTGGCGATGGGTTTGTGGCTTTCGGCGCTCAACGTGCGCCATCGCGATGTGGTACACACCCTGCCGTTCCTGACGCAATTCTGGTTCTTTGCCACGCCGATCACCTACCCCAGCAGCCTGGTGCCGGAAGCCTGGCGACCCTTATATGGGTTGAATCCGATGGTCGGCGTGGTCGAGGGCTTCCGCTGGGCCTTGCTGGGACAGACAGCGGGAGTCGGGCCACTGGTGCTCGTGTCAGCCACTGTGGTTGTCATGCTCCTCATCGGAGGATTGTGGTATTTCCAGCGCATGGAGCGGACCTTCGCGGATGTGGTGTGAGTGATGGGTAATCTCGCAGTTCGCGCCCAGGGCTTGGGGAAACGATATCAACTCGGAGTGACGAAAAGAACGGACAGAAGCCGCTGCCCGGCGAGCGATGAGTTCTGGGCGCTCAAGGATGTCTCATTCGACATCGAGCATGGCGAGGTCGTCGGGATCATCGGAGGCAACGGGGCGGGCAAGAGTACGCTCCTGAAAATCCTCTCGCGGATCACCGAACCAACGCAAGGTTACGCCGATATTCATGGTCGGGTCGGTTCCCTGCTGGAAGTGGGAACCGGCTTCCATCCTGAATTGACTGGACGGGAGAATATTTACCTGAATGGCTCGATCCTGGGGATGCGGCGGGCAGAGATTCAACGACGATTCGCTGAAATCGTCGACTTCGCCGAGATTGAGAAGTTTCTTGATACGCCGGTAAAGCATTATTCCAGCGGTATGTATGTGCGTTTAGCTTTTGCGGTGGCTGCTCACCTGGAGCCAGAAATTCTGGTGGTAGACGAGGTGCTGGCGGTAGGCGATGCGGCCTTCCAGAAAAAGTGCCTCGGGAAGATGGGGGATGTGGCGAGGCAGGGACGGACTGTTCTATTCGTGAGCCACAATGTAGGTGCCATTTTACAACTATGCTCTCGTGGTATCGTGATGGAAGGCGGCAAGCGTACCTTAGACAGCGATGCCCCGACGGCTGTCGCCGCGTACCTTGGTCAAGATCAAAGTAGGGACAACGCGGTCGCCTTTGCCAATGAACCCGATAAGAACGTACAAATCCTTTCCATGTCGCTCGTTGCACCGGATGGTCAAGCCATTCGTGCGTGCTCGCACAAGCAACCCTTTTGTGTTGTCATTCGGTATCGGGTTACGGAATGGCAAAATGGTAGTTACGTCTGCCTGGATGTGATCAATGAAACGGACGTTCGGTTGTTGTGGTCGAGCGATGTCACCTCAGTCGATGACATGCTTATCAGTCGATCGCCCGGCGTTTATGACGCTAAGATCACCATCCCAGGCATGGTGTTATCTCCTGGACACTATACGTTCACCGCCGCCATCTTGGCACCTCGTAGAGGTGACGCTTTCGATGCCCAGGAAAGAGCCATCTCCATTGAGATTACTGATGGGGGTTCCCTATTGTCCAACTTTGGCGTCAGGCCGCCTGCTGTTACTATGCTCCCCCTCGTCTGGGAGACGGGGCGGCTGGAGGGTCAGACTGAGCGCGAGAATTATCGGGCGGGGAGTATAAGGCGTTGATGGTCAACCCAGAGCAACCGGGGCATGGTAATGCTCTTTCGGTGTTTCCTGCTGGTACAAGTGCGTCGATAAATACACAGGATCAGGCACAGGACTTGGGGAAAGCGCCGGATACCGGAAAGTTCCCGCTCGTTTCCATAATTACGCCCGCATATAATCGGGCTTCCTTATTGGATGAGACGATCCAGAGTGTGCTCAGCCAGGATTATCCCAAGGTGGAGTATATCGTTTTTGATGACGGGTCGACTGACGAAACCCTGAGCGTGATCAAGAAATATGAAGGCAGGCTGCGTTGGGAGACCCACGACAACATCGGCGAGACGCGCACGGTGAACAAGGGCTTTTCCTTGGCACAGGGCGACATCATTGGTGTCGTGAACTCTGACGATCCGTTGCTGCCCGGTGCGATCAGCACCATGGTGGCACGCATGCGCGCCGAACCGGATCTCCTGGTGGTGTATCCAGATTGGCAGATGATCGACGCCGAGGGGGCCGTCATCCAACAGATCGCGACCTCTGACTATTCTTACGTCGATATGCTGCGCTGGTTCCACTGTATGCCCGGACCGGGCGCGCTATTCCGACGAGCAGTAGTCGAACAACTTGGTGGTCGGACGCCGAAGTATCGCTATGTCGCCGATTTCGAGTTCTGGCTGCGCGCGGGCTTGCTTGGTCCATTCGCACGTGTCCCACAAGCCCTGGCGACCTTCCGTACTCATCCGGGTTCTGCCACTACGAGCCAAAGAGGGGCAGCCATGGCCGAAGAGTATGCACAGTTGGTCGAGGAAATTTGCTCTCGCCCGGATCTTCCTGCTGCTGTACAGAAAATTCGGCGCGAAGCCTACAGTAGCGCCTATTATTACGCTGGTCATGTCTGCGGTGATAACGCGCCAACAGCACAAAAAAAAAGATATTATCTTCGTGCGCTCTGCTATTCGCCGCGCAAATATCTCTCCGAACATCGGCATAGGCTGGTAACCCTTCTCCCGCCGCTCCTGGGGCGCTTTTATCCGCCTTTGAAAGCGCTTTATAGGCAGGCGATCAGAATGCGTCGGCATGGTACCTGGGAACGGTGCCGTAAAAGTGCAAGGAATACGTAGCGCGATTCAGCGCTGCTAGCCATGGTGTTGGTAATGAACCATGCGACGTCCCGGGCGACCAATCCGTAGGGAGGTATCGTGCGCATCCTTTTCGTGGGGCTTCCCGAGAGCATTCATACTGTTCGCTGGATCGAGCAGATTAGCGACCAGGGTTGGGATATCCACTTCTTTCCGGTGACCTCCGCCGCCCTGCATCCTATGTTCAGGAACATCACTGTTTACAGGATGTCAGCTGCTCGCGCCCCTGGACTAGATCCCAGCGTGCGGGTGCGGGGCTTGTGGCCGTTGCGAAAAGGTGCCGCTCGGCTGACCAGCATGGTCGATAATGCCGCCTGGCTCGCGAGGATTATCCGCTGGCTCAAGCCCGATATCGTTCATTCGTTGGGAATTCAACACGGGGGCTACCCGGCTCTGGACGCGAAGGTGTTACTCAAGCGTCGCTTTCCACCGTGGATTGTGGCCAACTGGGGCAGCGATGTGTATCTCTTCGGGCGCTTGGCAGAGCATGCCGAGCGGATCAGGGCGGTGCTATCATCCTGTGACTATTACCAGGCTGAGTGTCATCGAGACGTGGACCTCGGGCGGAGATTTGATTTCCAGGGAGAGATTTTGCCAGTTCTTCCCGTTACCGGAGGCCTGGATATTGAACCAGCCCGCCGTCTGCGACATCCGGGTCCGACATCTGAACGACGGCTCATCGCCGTGAAGGGATACCAGCACTTTGCCGGACGGGCGCTGGTCGGGTTACGTGCTATTGAGCTTTGCGCCGATGCGCTCGCTGGCTATCGGATCGCAGTGTACTTGGCCTCTCCGGAGGTGCGGATCGCCGCTGAGTTGCTCGCCCAGAATACTGGCCTGCCTATAGAGATCATCCCTCATGGCTCGCACGAAGATATGCTGCGTTTGCATGGTCTCGCACGCATATCGATCGGGCTGAGCATCAGCGATTCGATCAGCACATCGGTCCTGGAAGCGATGACGATGGGCTCATTCCCGATCCAGTCACACACTGGCTGTGCCAACGAATGGTTCCGGGATGGGGAGGGGGGGGTGCTGGTCCACCCGGAGGATCCGGAAGGGGTGGCCTCGGCGATTCGGCGTGCCATCGCCGATGATGCGCTGGTCGATCGGGCCGCTGAGATTAACGGGCAGGTGGTGGCGGAACGTCTGGATCATGCGGTGGTTCGTCCCCAGGTAATCGCCATGTATAATCGAGTCTTCGCTGAGAAGGGTGGTGCAAGGGCCTCCGCCGATACTGATTAACCATCGGCAAGGCATGCTGGTGTCCTTTATCGCGTTTGGGACAAGACGGAAGTGGAGATCATGAAAGTTCTCATTCTCGGCGGGTCTGGGATGCTCGGGCACAAGTTGTGGCAGGTGGCTGCCGAGCACTTCGAGACCTACGCAACGGTGCGCCAAACGCCCGCCGTGTACACTCGCTACGGGCTTTTCGACATCGCGCGTCTACAAGGCCACGTATCCGCGGAGGACTTCGATAGCGTGACGCGGGCGATCGCGCTGGTCCGTCCCGATGTGACGGTGAATTGTATCGGTATCGTGAAGCAGGCGGCGGCAGCCCAGGATCCGGTCACCAGCATCGCGATCAACGCCCTGTTCCCGCATCGGCTCGCGTATCTCTGTCGCGCCGCAGGGAGCCGCCTGATCCATATCAGCACCGATTGTGTCTTCTCGGGACGCCTGGGGAATTACGCGGAGGATGATCAGTCCGATGCCGAGGATCTCTACGGGCGCACCAAGTTTCTGGGGGAGGTCGGCATGGAAAATTGCCTGACCCTCCGCACATCGATCATCGGACGGGAGCTTGAGAGTTCTTCCGGGCTGGTCGAGTGGTTTCTCGGCCAGGAGGGAAAGCGCGTTCGTGGCTATAAGCGAGCTATTTTCAGCGGGTTCACCACGCTCGCCCTCGCCGAAACCATCGTCCAACTCATCGCCGAGCACCCGGAATTACATGGGCTATGGCAGGTGGCAGCCGAACCGATTAACAAGTATGATCTCCTGTCGTTGGTGAAAGATGCCTATGGTGCAGACATACGCATCGAACCCGAGGAAACAGTGGCGATCGACCGCAGTCTAAATGCGGAGCGTTTCAGGAGCAGAACCGGCATGGTCCCGCCGCCCTGGACAGAGATGATCGCGCGGATGCGACACGATACAACCCCTTACGCAGAATTACGGAGGATCGATGTTAACCGGTAAGCGAGTGGTAGTGACGGGCGGCACCGGTTCGCTCGGCAAGGTTTTGGTGCGCCGGTTACTCTCCGGCGAGCTCGGTATACCGGAGCGGATCGTCGTCTTTTCGCGCGACGAGGCTAAGCAACATCAGATGCGGCTGGCCTTTCGGCAGCTCAAGACGGCGACCGATGAGGAGATCTATCACAACTTTGAGCGGCTCTTGCAATTCCAGATTGGCGATGTGCGTGATCTGCATAGCGTCAGCGCGGTGCTGCGGAATGCCGATGTCGTCTTCAATGCGGCGGCACTCAAGCAGGTACCCTCCTGTGAATACTTCCCATTCGAGGCGGTGCAAACCAATATCGTCGGCGCGGAGAACATCGTGCGGGTGATCCGCGAGCACCGCCTCCCCGTCCAGACAGTCATCGGTATCTCCACCGACAAGGCGTGCAAGCCGGTCAACGTGATGGGGATGACCAAGGCACTTCAGGAGCGCATCTTCGTGCGCGCCAACCTCGATTGCCCCGATACGCGCTTTGTCTGCGTGCGCTATGGCAACGTCCTTGCTTCGCGCGGTTCGGTAATCCCGCTCTTCCACGACCAGATCCGCCGTGGTGGCCCGCTCACGATCACGACCCGCGATATGACGCGCTTCCTGATGAGTCTGGACCAGGCGGTGGATACGGTTTTCGCAGCCTTGCAACACGCCAACAAGGGCGAGACGTACATCCCGCAAATGCGTTCGGCGCTCGTCATGGACATCGCGGAGGTGCTGATCGGTGATCGCCGGATCGAAACGGTCGTGACCGGTATCCGCCCGGGCGAAAAACTCCATGAGATCCTGGTATCGGACGAGGAAGGGTATCGCGCGGTCAGCCGGGCGGGCTATTACGTCATCATGCCAATACTCCCCGAGTTGCGGTCGGCGGCGGAGGAAGGTACGAATCTGTTAGGGCAAGAGTACAGTTCGGCAGATACCACGATGACCCAAGCCGAATTGATCGGGCTGTTGAGTAAGCATCATTTGATGGTCGAGGATCGAATCGTTTACGAGGAAGACATGTTGGCCTGATAGTGATAAGTCGAACACCTGTTTTATTGCGTGACGGGTGTTCGGCCATCGCGATACATGCCCGTTCTCTACCATACTCGTTGGTGTTCGCCGAACCATATCCGGATATTGGTGGCCTCAGATGAGCGCAAGGATGTACGGCTGGAACGGTAGAAAGGCTAGTGATGAGCAAGGCGTTGATTACTGGAGGGGCCGGTTTCATCGGCTCCAATCTGGCAGCACTACTTGTTCACGAGGGATATGATGTCACTGTAATCGATAACCTTTCGTCTGGTTATCATCATAACCTCCAGCCTTTGCCGACAGTTACGGTTGCCAGGGGTGATATTCGAGATGCACCTATCCTTGCAAAGGTCATGGATGGCATCGACACGGTCTTTCACCTTGCTGCTTCGGTGGGCAACAAGCGGTCTATCGATCACCCGATCGATGATGCTGACATCAATGTGATGGGGACATTACGTGTGCTGGAAGCAGCACGTCATGCCGGGGTACGAAAGATCGTCTTCTCTTCCTCGGCGGGCATCTTCGGTGAATTGAAACAGCTCCCTATTCGGGAAGATCATCCGGTTGAGCCCGATACGCCTTATGGTGCCAGCAAACTCGCCGCTGAGAAATTATGCCTCGCCTATGCGAAGTTGTACGAACTCGATGCTGTGTGCTTGCGCTACTTCAACGTCTACGGAGTCAACCAGCGCTACGATGCCTACGGCAACGTCATCCCGATCTTCGCACACCGCCTGTTGAACGGTTTACCATTGACCGTCTTTGGCGATGGGGAGCAAACGCGAGATTTCGTCAATGTGCGGGATGTCGCGCGAGCCAACTTGCTCGCCGCTCAAGCTATCGGTGTCTCTGGCGCGTTTAACATCGCCTCAGGGACCGCGATCACGATTAATCAGCTGCTCACCTTGTTGCGTGATGCGAGTGGTTTACAACCCCAGATCGAACACAACCCACCGCGCCAGGGTGATGTACGCCATAGCCGGGCGGATATCACGGCTGCTCGCACGATCCTAGGCTATGAACCGTTCATAGATCTTGGCGAAGGCCTGACCGAGTACATGGCATGGGCTAAAGGCGCGATGATCTAACGCGGGCAAGGAGCGTCGCAATGTACGCTCGTGGCACGCCACGAAACGTACACGAGTGAGGAGTTCAGCGTGAAATTCGCCCTGGTATCCCATGTCTTGCCTCCGGCAGGCTCCGGGCAAGCGGTCCTTATCTCTCGACTGCTTAAGGAGCTCGCCCCGTCCGACTATTGCCTCATTACTCAGCGGACTTGGCTGACACAGGATTACCGGGGTACATATTTGAAGTCGCTACCTGGGAAACAGCATGACCTTCCCCTTGAAATCCTTATGCGCGGTCTGCGTTTTGGCTTTACCAGGCCCCGCATGCGCCTGAATCTGCTGTTCGGCACCGTTAGTCGCGCTCTACGGATGGCTGCACTTCTCAGGCGGGAAGGATGCGATGCCATCGTGGTTATGACGGGCAACTTGATCGACCCTCCGGCAGCCTATCTGGCGAGCCGTATCGCTCGAGTTCCCTTCTATGCCTATATCCTCGACGATTATTCGGTCTGGGGTTGGAATGATCGCTGGGAGCAGCTATTCGCTAGGTGGGTCGAGCCAACTCTCCTACGAGGAGCCTCTGGTATTATCACGCTGAATGCATTCTTGGACGAGACGTTGCGCCAACGCTATGGTGTGGAAACCACCATTATCCACAATCCTTGTGATCTAGCCGATTATGAGTCTGGGCCGATGGAGCCGGTGGGCAAAGCGGACGGCGAGATTCGCATCGTCTACACCGGTGCCATATATTGGGCCCATTATGACGCTTTCCAGGACCTCCTGGTCGCCATCCGGCGGCTTGGCAAGCCGGAGCTAAAGCTGCATCTGTACACCGCACAGCCGCCCGCCGTCCTGGCGGAGCAGGGTATCTGTGGGCCGATCGTGTTTCACGAGCACCGGGCGACTGCGGAGATGCCGGGCATCCAACAAGGAGCGGATCTGCTTTTTCTCCCGCTGGCGTTCGACTCCCCCTTCCCCGAGCAGGTGCGGACTGCCGCGCCATTCAAAGTGGGAGAATATCTGGCCGCGCGGCGACCGATCCTGGTGCATGCGCCCGCCGATTCGTTCGTCGCCTGGTACTTCCGCCATTACGACTGCGGCCTCGTCGTCGACCAACCGGCCCCCGCGCTATTGGCAGAGGCTATCGAGCGAATCCTGACCGACGCGGCCCTGCGGCAACGTCTGACCGCGAACGCCTGGGCGCGGGCCAACGCCGACTTCAGCATCGCCACCGCCCAGGCCCAGTTCGCTGAACTCCTGGACTTGGATCTCCCGCGAGGCGAGACGCGCCATACCCGCCAGGGCTCTTGATCTTAAGGCAACTTCAGCAGCTCGCGATCGATCAGGTCGAGTATCACCGCGTCTTTGGTCGTATCGAATTTCCGCGCGAATAACTTTGAGGAGTGACGTAGTTTCTCGAAATCCCCCTGGCCCAGAATCGCTGGCAGACCAGCCGCAGGATTTGTCCAATCGAAATAGGTCAAACTGGCATTGATCACCTTCTCCCGCCAGGGCGAGTTGAGGATCAGCGTATGGAAGAAGAGTTCATCCGGGATATCGACGTACCGAAAAAAGGCCACAAATGCACGGTTCTGCGCGATAAAGTCGGTGATATACGACACGCACTCTTCCGATAGGCACCAGTACGAGGATCCAACGTAGGGGTGAAAACCCGTAGGAAACCGCCGTTTCCACGGAAAGAGGGAAATAAGCACCCGCCAGATCAATGAGAGGGGTCGGGAGCGAAAACCGCGCCTGGTGGGGAAGGCAAGGTGTTTGCCAAACCGCAGATGCCAGTAATCGATTCGGTGCCGACTTACCGGCCCATCGTCCGGCAATTCGGCATAGTTGAGATACGACATCCCGGTGCTGTTCTTAAGGAAGTCCTTGATCTGTGTGTTCATCTTGATCGGATAATCCTGTCCCGTCAGTAGGACCGCGTAATCGAACGCGATATGCCGCCGCGAAAGCTCGTTCAACCCCTTGATGCTGGCCGCGACGTGACCAAAGCCACCCCAATAGCTGCGGTGCCGTTTGAGGAAGTAAACGTTGGGGAGGTCGTTCAGTCCGGCGACCGCACGCTGATAGATGGGAGTATCGGATTTCTTGTCCATATGAATGAAAAACGTCGCCCCCTGGTCATCAAGACGACGAACGAGGCGGACCAATTGATCGGGATATTTATAGGCCGAGATGATATAGGCTATACGCATTTGCTGGACCTGCTACCGTTAACTATTTTCAACGATACCTCAGAAAAACGAACCTATGTACACCCGATCGATCGCGCACGGACACTAGCGCGGTTTACGAAGCTGTGCCGGATTATAGCATTGCAGGGGGGGAGGGGAACAAGCCCGGCAATCTTCCTGTTGCGCTGGCACTATCGACCGGTCTGACTATCTGCATGCTCCGCACAATATCACTGATCATGCGAGATAACAGACGGTTTCGTAATCCCATGAATGATAAAAAGACGGCTGATGTTGTTCTCCACCTACAGCATATCGCGGGGCCATGAGACCGAATTATCAAGAGGGCGCAGCCGTGCTGTAGTCCACCTGCAACGTTTGCATACGGACAGATCCTGTGGTAGAACGTAGCGGTCAATGCCTTCCGATGCGTATTGAATGCCACGCTGTTACGGTGGAGAGCGGGAGACGTTTTTGAGGGTGATGGCGGGATCCGCGAGGACTAGTTCTGCATTCTTTTTGTGCTTAGGCGAAGGAACGCGGGCGTTATTCATGGCCCTACAACCGGCTAAGGCGACGCACGGCGAGTTGATCGAGCGGCAAAAGTCGCTGCTTGATAGGGGAACCCCGGTCGCTGGAGCATTCCGCTCGTGAAAGTGCTGACGATACTGGGCACACGCCCGGAAATTATTCGCTTGAGCCGGATTATTCAGCAGTTGGATCGTTTTTGCGACCATGTGCTGGTTCACACCGGACAGAACTTTGATGCACGTCTCAGTGATGTCTTCTTCCGCGAACTCGGTGTCCGGACACCCGATTACTTCCTCGGTGTGCGTGGTGACTCGTTCGGCGATCAGGCCGGGCAGATCCTCCGGGAGAGCGCGCGAGTGATGGCGGCTGAGCGGCCCGATCGCCTGCTCGTGCTCGGGGATACCAATAGCGGCCTGGCGGCGATCGTCGCCAAGCGACTGGGTATTGCCGTCTATCACATGGAGGCGGGGAACCGTTGCTACGATGACCGTGTGCCCGAGGAGACGAATCGCCGGGTCATCGATCACAGCAGTGATGTCTTGATGCCGTATACCGAGCGGAGTCGGGCGAATCTGTTGCGCGAGGGCATCGCTGGCGAGCGAGTGCATGTGATCGGCAACCCGATCTACGAAGTTATCCGCCACTATGAGCCGCAGATTCAGCAATCGCCCATCCTGGCGCAACTCGGGATCGAGGCGAAGGGCTATTTCCTGGTCACGATGCATCGGGCGGAAAATGTGGATATCGAGGAGCGGCTGCGCGACCTGGCACATGCCCTGGCTGCCCTGCATGAGGAATATGGTCTACCGGTGATCTGTAGCCTGCACCCACGGACCCGTGGCAAGTTGGCGCAATTCGGGATCGGGGTGTCGGGGGACGGTGTACGCTTCCTGGAGCCCTTCGGCTTCGGCGATTTCATCGCCCTGGAACAAAACGCTTTCTGTGTGCTGAGTGATAGCGGCACGGTCCAGGAGGAGTGTTGCATACTGCGGGTGCCGAACGTCACGATCCGCGACGTGACGGAGCGACCGGAGACGATCGAAAACGGCAGTAACATACTCAGCGGCATCGAGCCCGACGCGATCGCACGCTGCGTACGGGTCGTCGTCGCCCAGGAACCGGGTTGGCGGGTGCCGCCGGAATACCTGGTGGAGAATGTCAGCACTGCGGTGGTGAAGATCCTTTTGGGCTTCTCAGGAAACAGCCAGAGGGCATTGTAAGGGTACGCTCTCGTTCCGGATGTTATGGAGAAGGGGCAAACAACAATAGATCTTGACAATCACCTCTATTATGGCCGCGTCCCGAGTTGTCGGCACTTGGTCAAGAGTATACGCGGTAATAGTGATGCTCAACGGTTAATGAAGGTAAGGGTCATGGTGGATAGAATAGCGCTTCTCAGTCTCAATCTCCACGGCTACGGGACGGAACGGACGTTGTTTAACCTCGCGCGCGGGTTCACCGATCGCGGGATACCAGTTGATTTGCTGCTCGTCAATGCCGAGGGTCCGTTGCTGGCGCAGGTTCCGGCTGGGATACGGGTGATTGCCCTGAAAAGGCAGCGGCTGCTGGCGAAATTGCCGTTGGTGCGCAACATGGTGCCGTTGGTCCGCTACCTGCAAGCTGAGCGCCCGGCAGTGCTACTCTCCGCTTTCGAACAGACCAATATCGCGGCGCTGTGGGCGGGACATCTCGCGAGGTCAAGCACCAGAATCGTGGTGAGCGCGCATTTCCCCTTCACTCGCCATTTTTCACAGTCCGGTCGCCTGAGAGACCGACATCTCATGCGCCCGCTGGTCCATCGCTTCTATCGCTGGGCGGACGCGATTGTGGCGGTGTCGCAGGGGGCGGCCGCTGATTTGGCGAACGTGGCGGGGCTACCCAGGGAGCGCATTCGGGTTATCTACAACCCTGTGCCAGCCGACCTCACCGCCAGGGCGGCACAGCCGCTAGATCACCCCTGGTTCGCCGCCGGGGCACCGCCCGTCATCCTGGCGGTGGGGCGCCTTACCCCCCAGAAAAACTTCTCCATGCTCATCCGCGCGTTTGCCCTGGTGCGGCAACACCGCCAAGCCCGTCTCCTGATCCTGGGCGACGGATGGAAACGAGACGCGCTTGAGGCATTGGTGTGTGAGTTAGGGCTGGAGGATGATGTTGCCTTGCCCGGATTCGTCGATAATCCGTACCCATACATGTCACGGGCGGCTGTGTTCGCTCTGTCCTCTTCCTGGGAAGCCTTGCCGGTCGTGCTGCTCGAGGCGCTGACGCTGGGAACACCGATCGTGGCCACCGACTGTGACAGCGGGCCACACGAAATCCTGGAGGGTGGGCGTTGGGGCACCCTCGTGCCGGTCGAGAACCCTACGGCACTCGCCGACGCGCTCATCGAAGTGCTAAATAGTCCGGAGAAACGAGTAGTGTCGGCGGAAGCCCGCGCGCGCTTCCGTATCGACCACGTTGTCGACCAATATTTGGAACTCCTGTATGGGGACGGTGGCGCGCAGACGAGGACAACGACCGATGTACAGCCGCTCAAGGAGCGCTGAGCATGATTGCCGATGGGCGCGCGGTGATGACCGGTAACCGCCGAACATTGCTCCATCTGGGTTTCCCAGCTTTGTAGGGGTGGATGCGCCTGTGCAACACGATCTCCAGCTAGATAAAGGATGCTTAGGCCGCTAAGCCGATCCACCGTGGGCATATCCGCGTCGGGCATAGAATAGTAGGACAGAGCGTGAACAAATCCTTTCCCCCAGTCGCAGCGATCGTGTTGAGTTGGAATCGTCGTGCCGAGGTGCTCAAAACGGTCGCCCTTCTCCTTCAGGATGACTATCCTGCGCTGGAAGTGCTGGTCGTGGATAACGCCTCCAGCGACGGCACCCAGGGGGCGCTCGGGCACAACCACCCCGAGGTCCGGCTGATCGCGTTGCCCGACAACCGGGGCGTCAGCGCGCGGGATGTAGGGATGCGGGCGACCGATGCCGAATACGTCGCGCTCTTCGATGATGACAGCGCGCCGGACCCCGGCGCAATCGCCCGCATGGTGGCGCTGTTCGAGGCAAACCCGCGGGTAGGTATCGTCCCGTTCAATGTCTACGGCGGCGCGCACCCCACGGCGCATATGGCGAGGATATTGCCGGGCGATCTCGTGGGGTTCCACGCCAGCGGGGCCGGGTTGCGGCGCCGTGCGGCGCTCGCTGCGGGCGGCAGTGATCACGATTTCTTCTGGGGCGCGGAAGAATGGGACCTGGCGCTGCGCATACTCAACGACGGCTGGGAGATCATGTTCGATCCGACCATTCGAGCGCACCATCGGACATCGGCGTTGCACCGGAGTAATCGGCGCCTGCGCACGCAGACGGCGCGGAACGAAACCTGGATGGCGTTCAAGTATTTCCCCCTGAAAAGAATGCCCGTGATCATCTGCCGGATAACCTTCTGGAATGCCGCCTATTGGTGGGTTGAGGGCCTGCCTGCACTCTGGCATGCGCCATATGGTGTGGCGACTGCCTTATGGAACTGGCGGATCCCGTGGCGGAAGCGGCAGCCGATCCAGCCAGAGGTCCTCGCGCGCTACGAGCGCAGCTTCGGGTCATTCTCGAGGGTCGGATATCGGTTTCGCATGTTCGTCGGGCGAAGACTCCCGGCCAGAACCCCTCTGCTGGTCTACCGAATGCTCTTCTGGAAGGCGAACGTACCGCGGTATGGAAGCAGCGCTGCCGTATCGCCCGAGGATGCGAGGACACTGTGAGCGAGCGAGTTTGTGCGGTGGTCGTGTCCTATAATCGACGGCCGCTCCTCGGCGAATGCCTGCGGGCGTTGCAGGCCCAGTCGCGGCCCGTGGACGCGATCCTCGTCGTCGACAACGCCAGCACCGATGACACACGGGCGATGCTGCGGGCGGAGTTCCCGGCGCTACCGGTGCTGGCGCTAACCACGAACTGCGGGGGGGCGGGGGGCTTCCACGCGGGGATGAAGTGGGCCTACCGGGAGGGTTTCGACTGGATCTGGGTGATGGACGACGATGGGTGCCCCGCGCCCGACTGCCTCGAGCAGTTGCTGGTGTATGGCCGCCCCAATGTCATACTCGAACCATATCAGCAAGAGGACAATGGTCGCGTCTATGGCTTTTACATGTGGCGGAACAATTATATCGACGTGACAACCGAAGTTATGGCCGGGTGCCCGCCGACCGATGGTTTCCCTCTATTCACTTTCGTCGGCCCGCTCATCCACCGGGAGGTTGTGGCACGGGCGGGCCTGCCGAATAAAGATTTCTTCATCTGTTTCGATGATTTCGAGTATGCCTTCAGGATCACGCATCGCACCGATGCGGCAATCATGTTCGTACCCGAAGCACAGTTCTTCCACGATTTCAGCCGCAAGTCACAACCGCAGCCGGTTCGTTCCTTCGGGCGCCGTAGTGTGCGCAGTCCACGCCCCGCATGGCGACTGTATTATGATCCACGAAATGAACTCTATACCCTGCTGCGGGTCGGGCACGGAGCGGGCGACTTCCCGGCATACTTCAAGCGCCAGTTACGCTCCTTGCTCGGAGAACTTGTCTATGAACCGGACGGTCGGGAACGGGCGCGGATGCGCTTGTTGGGTATGCGCGATGGGGCGATCGGACGACTGGGGAGGCGGGTATGAGCGCCCCGCTGCCCACCCTTTTCCCCTCTGGTGCGGTCGTAAGTCCGGGCGTCTGCGCGATCGTGGTGGCCTACAACCGGGCGGCACTCCTGCGCGAATGTCTCGCGGCGCTCCGGGGGCAGAGTCGCCCGCCTGACGCGATCCTGGTGGTGGACAACGCCTCGACGGACGGGACGCGCGAGATGCTGCGCGCCGAGTTCCCCGGCGCGACGGTGCTGGCGCTAACCACGAATAGCGGGGGGGCGGGGGGCTTCCACGCGGGGATGAAGTGGGCGTACCGGGAGGGCTTCGGCTGGCTGTGGCTGATGGACGACGACGCGCGCCCGGCCCCCGACTGCCTGGCGCGGCTGCTGGCCCACGCCCGCCCCGACCGCGTGCTGGTGCCGCTCCAGCAGGACCGTTCCGGGCGCTTCTATGCCATCGCTGAGTGGCGGGGCTGGGAGATCGACGTCACGGCGGAGATCATGGCGAAGCAGCAGCCGGTGAGCGGCCCCTTCGTCTTCCGCTTCGTCGGGCCGCTGATCGCGCGGGGGGTGGTGGGAGCGGTCGGTCTGCCCAACAAGGACTTCTTCATCTGGTTCGATGATCTGGCCTACGCGCTCCGTATCCAGCGGCGGACGACCGCCGAGGTTATCGTCGTGCCCGACGCGCTGGTCTTCCACGAATTCGGCACCGATCCGAAGGAGATCCGCTTCCTCGGTCGGACCAGCCTGCGGCGGGACTATGCCGCCTGGAAGCTCTATTATGGGGCACGGAATTATCTCTATGTCCTCCTCTGGGAGCGCCGGGATGCCCGGGAGTTGGTCCTTTACTTCCGGCAGCAGATCAGGCATCTGATCGGTGACGTCATTTATGAGCATGACCGATGGGAACGGGCGCGGATGCGCTTGTTGGGTATGCGCGATGGGGCGATCGGACGACTGGGGAGGCGGGTATGAGCGGGCCGTTGCTCCCCTCAACCCGGTGCGGCGACAGCGCTACCGATGGACGGGTCTGTGCGGTGGTGGTGACGTACAACCGCCCGGCGTTGCTGCGGGCGTGCCTCCTCGCCATCCAGGCGCAGGCGCGGGCGGTGGACCTGGTGCTGGTGGTGGACAACGCCTCGACGGACGGGACGCGCGAGATGCTGCGCGCCGAGTTCCCCGGCGCGACGGTGCTGGCGCTGGCGGCGAACGGCGGGGGGGCGGGCGGCTTCCACGCGGGGATGAAGTGGGGGTACGGGCGGGGATACGACTGGCTGTGGCTGATGGACGACGACGCGCGCCCGGCCCCCGACTGCCTGGCGCGGCTGCTGGCCCACGCCCGCCCCGACCGCGTCCTGGTGCCGCTCCAGCGGGACAGCGCCGGGCGCACCTACGGCATCAACATTTGGCAGAAGCGCCACGTTGAAGCCACCGCCGCGGTCGTTTCCGAGGGACAGCCCGTCAGCGGCCCTTTCTTGTTCGCGTTCGTCGGGCCGCTGATCGCGCGCGGGGTGGTGGCGCAGGTCGGTCTACCCAACAAGGACTTCTTCATCTGGTTCGACGATTACGAGTATGGCCTTCGTATCCAGAGCCGGACGAACGCGGTGATCGTCGTCGTGCCGGATGCGCTGATCTACCACGACTATGGTGAGAAGACGCGCCAGGTGCGTTTCCTCGGACGGCATAGCAACCGGAGTGAGCAGCTGCCGTGGAAGACGTATTATGGCACGCGGAATACCCTCTATACGCTTACGAGGACGAGGCGCTATCCGCACGAGCTGTTCCTGTTCTTTCTGGTGCAGTTCCGGGTCCTTATCATGGATCTCGCGTATGGACCCGCACGGCGAGAGCGGGTGCGGATGCGCTTGCTCGGCTTCCGTGATGGTGCCATAGGGAGGCTTGGTCGGCGCATCTAAGGTTCGGTTGTCCGTCCGGGAAACCGCCGAGGGGCCGCGCTGTCTTCGATAAGCAGCCCGCCGTCGAAGCGCCTATTCATGCTATGTAGCGAGGAGTTGGTGGATGCGGGTCGCGCTGTACACCCCTTTCGTCGTTCAGAAGAATACCGGCATCGCCCGTCACATCCTCGGCCTCCTAGGTGGGTTGGCCGCCGTGGACCAGGAGACGGAATACCAGTGTTTCTGGCCTTCGCAAGTACCCTGGCCGGAGGATCTGCCGGATAATTTCTTCCCCGTCCTACTTGGCACCGCTGCCGGTAGCCCCATCCGGCGTGTGTTGAGCGAGCAGCGCTGGATTCAAAACGCCTACTTGCAACGCCCGTTCGATGTGCTCCATTCGCCGTTCGGTTATCTGCCCGCCCGTCCTCCCACCCCATCCGTGGTCACGCTGCATGACTTGCGGATGTTGCGTTCCCCTGATTCCTTCTCATCATTGCGCGGGCATTTCCTGCGCTGGACGCTACCGCGTTCCCTACGGCGTGCCGACGCTGTCATCGCTATCTCGGAGGAGACGCGGCGCGAGATGCTGGCATTGGTACCCGGCGTTCGGGCAGAGCGCGTCCGTGTCGCCTACCCTGGTCTCGATCGGCGATGGTTCGCACCGGTCGGGGATGCGGCGATACGAGATGTTCGCGAACGGCTCGGTCTTGTGGGGCGTTTCATCCTTGCTGTGAGCACGCGCGAGCCGCACAAGAATTTGCCGCGCCTTCTCGAGGCCGTTGCCAGGGCGCGCGCGGTGCCCGGCTTTGGAGATCTGCGCTTCGTGTTGGTGGGGGCGACGTTCGCGACGGGTACAAGCGACGATGTGGCGAGCATCATCGCTCGGCTCAACTTGTCCGACGCGACGCAGGCTCTCGGCATCGTGTCGGATGACGATTTGTCCAAGGTGTATGCTGCGGCGTCCGTTCTCTGTTTCCCGTCTCTCTACGAAGGCTTCGGCTATCCACCACTGGAGGCGATGGCCGCGGGCACTCCAGTTGTCACCTCGAACGTATCGTGCCTACCAGAGGTAGTGGGCGAGGCGGCAGAATTGGTGGACCCGTTCGATATAGATTCCATTGCTGCTGGCTTGCGACGCGTGCTGACGAGCGAGGTACGGCGGAGCGAGCTGATTGCTTTAGGGCGTGAACGTGCCGCACGCTACTCATGGGAGAGTCATGCCCGGCAGGTGGTTCGGGCGTATTGTGAAGTTGCGTCAATTTCCAGGCGGCTGGCATCCCGTTAACCTCCCCTGGGATCGGATAAGTTTTGGGGACTATGCTGGTTTGTCGCCCCGATGCGTGGTCTTCGTGTAGGAATTCCGCAGCTATGGCTAACGATTCAAGGAATACAATTTATGCCCTGATACGAACGGGACGGCAGCCGGAGAAATTTCTGGCAGTCCTCTGCGTGTAGGGAAGGTTCCTAGCGCTGCATTTGTGCAGGGCCGCGAGCGAGGGGGTAGGTGCGGATGTGGCAGTTCGGTTTCTGCGAGGGTGTCAATGTCCGATTTGGCTGCCAAGCATGAGTGTTTGGTGGCCGATTAAGCGGTGGGCATGAAGCTTCTACAAATCATCAACTCTTACGACCTTCAGGATGGAGGTGCGCAGCGTCTGTCCTTGCAGTTTCACCAAACGTACCTTGCCCAAGGTCTCGATAGTCATCTCCTGAGTTTGATACGTTCTTCCGCGAACGGTGTGCCCAATGTCTACTCGCTCGGGTGTGCCAGCCCGTATCGAATGGCGACCTTCTTGCGCCTCTACGCCTTTCTGAAACAACCACGGTGGCGCGATCTCGATATTATCCATGTGCATCTCTTTCCCGCGCAGGGATTAGTAGCGCTGGTCGTCAAACTGCTCGGTCTCAAGGCGCGTCTGATCACGACCGAACACAATACGTTCAATCGGCGACGGCGGCTACTCTTCGGCAGGCAAATTGATCGCGCTTTGTATCGCACTTACGATAGGATTGTCTGTATCAGTCCGGGAACTGCGGCAGCAATGGTAGAGTGGCTTCCCGAGTTCGCCGCTCAAGTGATAACTATCTACAATGGCATCGATTTGGAAGGGTATCGAGTCACCGAACGAGATTGTACTGAGAGAGATACCCGGATCATCATCTCTGCCGGGCGGTTGACGGAGCAAAAGAACTATGAAACCGCTATCGATGCCATCGGTAGGATTAATGGCCGTGCCTTAGAGTATTGGATCTTGGGTCAAGGTGAGCGGGAGGCAACGCTGAAGGCGCGCGTCCAGGCGCTGCACCTCGAAGATCGAGTAAAGTTTTGCGGTTTCCGTGCGAATGTCTCCCTGGCACTTCGACGAGCGGACATTTTCCTGCTGACCTCGTATTGGGAAGGTTTTGGCTTGGCGGTGGTCGAGGCGATGGCAGTCGGCCTCCCAGTGGTTGTGAGCGATGTGCCGGGCCTGCGTGAGGTGGTCACTCCCGAGTCCCAGGCTGGTTTCTTGATCGATCCAACTGACGACGAGGCGTTCGCGGAACACTTAGTGACACTGCTCGATGATCCGGCGCTGCGACAGCGCATGGGCAATAATGCGCGGCAGCAAGCGGCGCGCTTCGATGTCAAGAATACCATCGCGGCCTATCTCGATCTCTACGGCGTAGTTCTTCGCGAACGCGTATATCGCGATAGCGAGAATGGGTAGTCGTGAGGGCCGCATACGTGGCCTGCCCTCGATTATTTTTGCCCCATGTATGGTGTGGTGTCCTGCGAGCATAACGGACATTGGGAGAAGCCGCGCGATATGGAAACATGTTGAACGATGATTAGAATGGGTCTCCCGCGAAGTCGGTGCCGATGGCGCGACCCCGGCTATACTCCCCGGCATCCCCGCCCGCGCGGCAAGTTGGTCGACCGGGGGGCGGTGTCGCGGAGGAGTACCACGACAAGGGTTACCGCGATCAGCGGGCCGTTCACGCCGCGCCGAGCACGCGCCGTCGGAGTAAGGGGAAGCCGGCGCGCCCGAACATCGCGCGCTTCACCAGCTTCAGCTTGTTCACGTGCCCTTCGACCTGCCCGTTGCTCCAGGCCGTCGTGAGCGCCACCTCGACGGCGGGGCGATCCTGCGCCAGCCCGGCCGCCAGTTCGCGGAATTCCGGCACATCGCCGACGGTGGCCCGGTCGAGCCAGCCGTCGAGCGCCACCTGGTCGCGCCCCCGTAACAGGGCGAGGAAGTCGCCCGCCAGCGCCGCCGCGGCCGCGACCTCCGGGCACTGCGCCAGCAGCGCCGCGAGGAACATCACCCGCGTCGGGGTACGCTCCTCGGCGGGGAGGAGCAGCCACCAGCGCACCTGTCGTGGCGAGGCGGGCGCGGCGGCGGCAGGGGTGCGGCCGGGAGCCCCGCGGGGCGTTTCCCCCGGCGCGGTTCGTCCGGCGCGCGCCACCCGGCGACGAGGCGCTGCACCGTGCGCAGCGAGCCGCGGTAGCCCTGCTCGCGCAGCTCGCCCCAGAGCGCCTTGCCGTCGTGACAGCCGGCGCGCCAGCGCTCGCGCAGATACGCCTCGTGGTGGCCGCGGCACGCGCCCGGCTTGGGGCCGCGCGTCGTCAGGTCGGGCGGCCCGCCCGCGAGGAGGTAGGCGCGCACAGTCGGGATGCTCGCCCCGAGTTGGCGGGCGATCGCCGCCTTCGACCAGCCGACCGCCGCCAGGCGGGCCATCTCCGCATAGAGGGGCTGGCGCTCGCGCTGGTAGGTCGTCGCCGTCGCGCGGGCGGCGGGCGGTGGGTCGGCCGGGGTGGGCGTGGCCGCGGCGGGTTGGGCGGCCGCAGCCGCGCGGAACGCGGCGCGGTGACGCTGGAGGACGCGCTCCAGCGCGTCGCCGACGTTCTTGGCGAGGTGGAAGCGGTCGGCCACCTGCGTCGCCCCCGGCGCGCCCTGCCGCGCGCCCTCGGCGTAGGCCCCGCCCCGGTCGCGGCTGACGACCGCGACACCCGGATGCTCCTCGAGCCAGGCGGCGAAGGTCGCCGCCGTGCGATCGGGCAGGAGATCGACGGGGCGGCGGCGCTCGAGATCCACGAGCAGGGTACCGTAACGACGCCCGCGCCTGACGGCCCAGTCGTCGACGCCGAGGACGCGCGGGGTCGGCGCGGCGGGGAGTGGGGCGAGCGTGATGGTGCGCAGGAGCGTGTCGGGGCTCGCCGCCAGGCCCAGGGCGGCGAGCAGCCGGGCACCGGGCTCGCCGCCGAGGGCGAAGGCGATCGCCTCCAGCACCGCCCCCAGGCGACGCGTGCGCCGCGCGTGGGGCGCGACCACCGTCGGCACGCGCTCGGTGAAGGTGCGTCGCGCGCACGTCGGGGTGCGGCAGTAGAAGCGCCGGAGCTGGAGGTCCAGGCAGACCGCGAGCCCCTGCCAGGGGAGATCGGCGATCCGCCGACGCTTGCGGCTGTGCAGGCGTGCGGACGTCTCGCCGCAGTCAGGGCAGCAGGCCGCGTCGCCGCGTGTGATCACGACGACGGTGATCGCGTCCGCGTCGGCGACGAGTTCCTCCAGGTGCAGCGCGTCGGCGTCGGGCAGGAGGGTGGCGGTGCGCATGGCGACCTCCTCGGCGTGCCGCCCGCCGCGCGCGGGCGAGCGTGTCGGGGAGTATAGCCGGGGTCGCGCCATCGGCACCGACTTCGCGGGAGACCCGTTCTAGTACTACAGTTGTAGTTATACGTTCGTACTAACTTCCTGAATCGTGATGGTTGGTAGCGAGGTAGCATTCGTACTGGTCACACTGTCGCGCCGCCTGCCAACTACAACTGTAGTACTAGGTTCTGTTGACGAGTTATTTGAGCCAGATGCAGGTGCTGGCGAAGTGGATGAAGGCGAGGAAGCGCCGGGCGTACTTGTCGAGCCGCGAAAAGACGCGGCGGAAGTACGTGAGCTTGCCGATGAAGCATTCGCTGAGATGCCGCTCTTTGTACGCCACATAGTCACAGTCGCGCGGCACGACGCGGCTGTGCTTGGGCGGGATGGTCGCGGTCGCCCGCAGCGGTTGCTCGATATACGCCAGCGTCACCTCCGCGTCATCCCCCCGGTCCGCGACAACTTCCTGGGTCTGCTGCCCCGGCAAGAGCGGGACCGCTTGTGGATTGTCCCCTGCCGCGCCACTCGTCAGGAGGAACTTCAGCGGATTGCCGAGCGCGTCGCCCAGCACCTGGCTCTGCGTGCTGAACCCGCCGCGCGACCGGCCGAGCCCTTGCGCCGCCTGATCCTCTTTTGGGGGGGTGCGCCCGCCGCACAGGGGTGCGCCCGGACGACGGTCGCATCGCTCAGCACGCGCTGGAGATCGGGAGCGTCCGCCACCTGATGGAAGAGCCGCTCCCAGACGCCTAACTCCTCCCACCGCGCGAAGCGCTTCTAGTACTACAGCGACACTTATCCTGTTCTTCGGTGCCAAGACGAGTACGTTCGCGGCCTACCAAACTACCATTGGCGGGCAGGAGCCCAGTACGAACGTCAAAGTGTCGCTGTAGTACTAGGAACTGCCCGCGTCGCGCAAGATTTGCGCGATGGTGCGCGACTTTGGCCCTTTTTGATGCCGTTGGCGAATTGGCCGGTGCCCGAAAGGGGGAGGGAGGGTATGCTGGGAGGGCTCGGCGCGATGTCCTCGGGTGCTGCGGCAGAGGAGGT
>JAABUH010000973.1_pt1 | contig 35693 bp, 38 predicted proteins | sample 5559121 | NCBI WGS metagenome assembly JAABUH01 (sample SAMN10711871, study PRJNA513364) | rock metagenome | isolation source: Antarctica rocks | place: Antarctica: Victoria Land, Battleship Promontory nord | collected 2015-12-28
CCGAGCGCGGAGCCACAACTATTCCGAAACCACTCCATTCTTCGAGTTCGTTTCACTGTTGGAAACCCTCCAAGGTTACGATCGCAGAAGATCTGTCACCAGTGGATGGCCAGGCCTGGCTGTATCCATGAAACACCTGAACCAAGAAGTGATATGGGGGAACGCCAAATTTCGCGGCAGGGGGCGGCGGGTGTTATGGTCAGTGTTGTTGTCGGTTCTCGCGGAGGGGTCGGTCCAAATCAGGGGAAAGAGTCATGCATTCTATCTGGATTACTTTCGAATTTCTGCTCTATTGATTTAAGAGTTATGCCCGCTCTCAACCCGGCTGTCAACCTTCCAGCAATTCTATAGCGTTTTCTCCGTACCTACTGCACTCGCTCGACCACCCCGTACTGAAAGTATCGTGTCCGCTACAAACGGTATGAAGCAGCATGATCGGTTCAAGTCGCCACTTTGTGTAGGTAAAGGCCGAGCTGCTCTACCCACAACTTTCCTCCTATTTCCCTCATGCGCCATATTGACCTTATATGTGCAAGACATCTGCTCCTGCAACCAAGGGGTTACCCCCTCCAAGTCAGCACATATATTCTGTTTCAGCTTATCCACTTCCTCAAGCTCATAATGATAGCACGTCAACACGAACTGCTTGTCCCAGGACGAGTCCTTCGAGGTCATCACCTTTCTCTCAGTCAGATTCTCTTTGATTCTCGCCGTTCATGATCCCTAGACAGGGTCCGAAAGACTCCACATGCTTTGCCGATTGCAGTGATTTCAGTTTCCCTGTATGAGAAGGTCTGGAGATGAGCCAGCTCTCTTTCGAAAGGACAAGTCAGCAATGGACGTGTCGTCATGAGCGAAGCAAACATACCCCCCTTTAAAACACTTCTCCGTCTCCTTTCATGTACCCCCTCTTTCATTAGTACGGATGTCGCATCTCTTCCTTTCGCCCAGAGCGATGAGAGGGCATGCTCGTGCATATATCAGCTGGCAACATGGGATGCAAACCCCCCACAGTCACCGATCCATTGATCTACTGAACTGGCGTTGCCCCGTACTTACTGCACCTCCGTACCCGTTGAATTATCCAGGCTACTTCATAAGTATCCTCACCATCAGGCAACCCGACTGTTTCCTCTTACGGACCGCCTCCTCGACTTCCACCCAGCTCTGGTGACCCCTCTTCTCCAGATACTCTCCTTGTGCCTCTCACAGAGGATGAACGCTTGCGGCTTACAAAGCAGTTGAAACCAGTCGTGAGGAGAGCGAACTTCGGCTTCCGAGACGTCCTCCCCCTCAGAAAGGGGTCGATATAGAAGCGTTTAACCTCAACTTTAGACCCAAATCCCGTAGGGCTCCCTTCATCCAAGGTATCACTCTGATGGACAACGGGTTCAAGAAGTTCGCTCGTTACTCGCTACTCAATCAATCTCCCGGTTTCACATCAGTAAACCCCAGCGAATGGGCCGTCTTCACATTCGACGGGGACAAGCTAGCATGTCATTGGATAATGGCTCCAACCGTATAAGCGAGGTCGAATATTATTTTCAAAGAGTCTGATCAGCAGGTGGGCCTCAGAGGCAAAGGGGAATCCTCTTATCAACCGACCATGCTTCGGACTGCCTTCATCAGAAACACTTTATCCACCACCAGGGGTGCCTTTAGGCGTGCACTTCGAGCGCGAAGTGTGCTAGGGCGGTAAGGTGCATGATAGGGTTGCCAAAGTTGTAAGAATCGGGGTGTTGTCCGAGGGTCGATGCATGTTCTTGATGTGATCGTAGTTGATCTTCTTCCACTTGTTTTGCGACGCATATTGATGAATGAAATATGATACTCTTTGGCACACTGAAGCGACAGATGTCCATACACATGCAGACGGGTTTTGAGAGGAACTGTGTACCTGATTTGAGCGCGTTGAACGCCTCGTGGCATATCTACTATGGAGACCTCTCAAAGACTAATCACTCAATCTCCCTCTTTCCCCGTCCCGCACCTTTCGCCCCACCTTCCCTACATTTTCCCTTCCTTCGATCTCCCCACGACATCCTCAACCTCATCTCGCTCAATCGACCGCGCCCCTCCACTGTCTGTTCTCTTTCACGAAACTCTTCCCTTCCAACTCGCAAATCTCGTTGCCGTCAAGACCGCCACACCGCCACTTTGACCTCTCTCGTCCGGGTCCGACCACCTCTGCGCGTCAACTTCACTCGTAATCTTTTTTGCTTTCTTCAATTCCAGTCACATGGAATATTTTCAGGTATCCCACCTTTTGAAGCTCAGGAGGTTTTTTGAAGCTCAGGAGGTTTCGAAATGTCTGGCAGCCAGCCTTCAGTGAGTCATTGTCTCGGGATCAGCGTATTTAAGGCTCATAACGAGCCGTGTATAGCCTCTGGTACTGGTTGCCGAGACGAGCGATGTGAGGGCGTTTGCGAAGCTTCTCAGAGGCATTGGGCTGAAGCATGTGAGTGTGACCAGCTCAACACTCTCAACCAGCTATTGATGGATAGAATGCGGTCATGACTGTTTCTCAAGCTGGTTTCGAGGTGACGGTGGAGGAAGTACGGACCCTCTGCGGTGAGCTTCTATACCTCTCCTATTCGCCAGACCACCAAAATCTTCCCTATTGTTAATCATCCTGAAGTCTTCATACTTGCCAGCCATTACATTTGTTCTGATTTCGAAGCTGATCCACGCAGCGATCGCTTGGATCCCAACCAACCTCTTCCGGAACTTCGAATTCCACGAGTTACCATCAGGCGAACCAGCATGTTTCGAAATCTCCCTCGACGCCCTCCTTCAATGTCTCAACATCTTCGGCAATGCTGGACCATCCTCAACGTCTGGAAACATCATGCCTGCTATGGCTAAGAACAGGGGCTGGGCTGGAGAGGGTAGGGATGATGTTGAGGGTGGTGATGAGAGGCCTAGGGGTGGGAAGGATAGGAGGACTTCGATGAGGATGATCTGGAACGGTCCAGGGTATCCGCTCTCCATCTTCCTGTTAGGAATGTCATGCTCTGGATTGGTTGTGAAATGCTGATGAAGAGATGGTGATCAGGCATGAAGATGCGAAAGGGCCGACGACGAAATGCGAGCTCACCCCGCTTGAGCCGGACGAGTTGATGAATCAGGAGTTTAACTCAGACGATTGGTATGTCTTGCGTCCATGAAATGGCTGACCAGGAAGTGTGCTATACCTCATTATGAAGGTAAGCATGTCACCCAGTTCGGAGAAGCATGCTGATTTCGTTTTAGTCCGAATGGTTCCGTGACGCCCTCCTTGACCTCCCTCCGTCTTGTACCCGCATCACCCTCCTCGCGACGCCTCGAGTTCAGAAAAGGCCAGATGCTATTCCCGATGCTACTGAGAGCTCCAATGCGAGGAGGACTCAACGAGCCGGTGTCGGGCAGTTGTCCTTGCAAGCTGTAGGCGATTTTGGGCGAACCGAGGTGGAGCCTCCCTTTATATCCTTTAGATACGGTTAAGAATTGTGCTGATTGGAGAAGCTCGATTACCCGAATGACAAGGAGGTGATGGACAAGTTCAATTGTGACGAGAGGGTTTCATTCAGGTCAGCTCCAACGGCTTTTCTCCTAGCGAGCTCAGGTCTGATCTGTTCAGCTACCATTCGTCCCACCTCGCTTTGCTCAGCCGGGCCCTCCATCAGTCAATCAAGATTTGTATTCAGATCGAATCGTCGGGCTTCCTGTGCGTGCAGATTATGATGCCGGTGGCAGAAGGTGTTCCGCTGGGCGAGCATTCTGGTATTCTCGAGTTCAAGGTGGGTTGAATACTGCGTGCAAAGACAATCCTGATCGTCTCGTTAGATGCATGCGTTGGAGGATGAGGAGTGAGGGAGGGTTGGAATTTGAGAAGTAGAGAGCGCGCGATACCATCGACACATATGCCCTGCACAATAATATCCATGTGATATGAATGTATGATATCATCGACGGTACAGATATACGGTACGCGACCCGTGACACCGCTATGACCCGTAACGGATACAGGCAAAGCGGAAGAGTTGAAGCTGAAGCTGACATGGCGAGAACGAGAGAAAGTCGGGATTGAACTTGGAAGGCTCAGTACCCGTGACTGGACATCATCAGCGCTCTTCTCAATCCCGCTCGATATCACCCACATAACGATCAAGTCCTTTGCCTCCTTCTCCGTAACCAGACCCGCCGCCAACAAAAAGTCCTTCACCTTCTTCCTCTGATCACCCGAGAACTGCAAAACATTCCCGAAATCCGTCGCCTTATTCGGTCCAGGCGATTCCTCATCCGACGAATCGGCTGAAGAACGGATTGTACCGTTACACGCGAACTCTTTCTTCATCGCTTTGACCAACTTCTTCGGGTCGTATTTGTCGGGTAGACCTTGCACGGTAGTAAGTGTCTTTCGACCATTGCGCTGTTGAAGACCTGCGCGCGTCATTTTTGGGATGCATATGGGTGGGAGGAGAGATGTGAGGAGGAGGAGGAGGAGGAGGAGGAGGAGGAGTAGGAGGAGGAGGAGGAGGAGGAGGAGGAGGCCAACTTACGGATGTGTATCTTGTCGGTCTTGCTACCGACGTTGGCTTCGATAGATGGGGTACCTGCTCCACTTCTATCCCCGAAAGGATCACCCCCACTCTCGAAGGGATCTATGATGAAATCATGAGTCGCAAGTCCCACGCTTCGTACGCAGCTGCTGAAAATAAGGATACAGAGCTGCAATTGACATGGTGGGAGACATCCGCGACTCACCGAACTTCGCACCGAGGTTGGTGACCCCACCCGCTTGGGCAGGGGCCTTGGTCTTCTTGGTGGTGGGTTCCACTTTGTTCTGGACGGCTGAGAGGTGAGCGCAGAGGGCCGAGTGCACAGTAGGAAAGGTTGATCAAAGTGGACCGCAAGAGTGGGGAACAAGAACGCGTTTGTCAGCTATTTCACGCGAGCTTACAGCCTTCTTAATGGTTCAAGAAGGTCTAGGGTCGCTATGCTCGAGGAACTCACCGGTGTTGCTCATTCAAAAGGCTGATTGATGCGCTGGTATCGGGTCTTGGGAGATGGTGAAGTAGAAGCTGGTGCTGAGATGTGAGGTGAAGGATAAAAGGAAATCTCGCGTGGTGGAGCTAAGTCGGAGATAGCAGTTCAGGCTTGAAGTGGCGGATTCCAGTTAGTGTAGGCGGTTTTTTATTCCTTGCCCTACCTTTTCGTCTCAGTACGATTTAAGAATATTTCACGTATCATGCCACTACCAGACGAGAGCGATTCCTTGGCTGGACCATCCAAGTTTGTATCGAAGACGCCATCGAAGACTAGAGCGGGAGCCGAGAGAAAGAAAGGTTTCCATGTTGGTCCAGCACACGCTCCTCGTAACGCATACCTCGGAAAAGGTCAGCCCTATCTTCCTACCTATCAGCTCAAAACGAATTGCTCTTTCATGGAAAGTACAGGACTGACATAATTGTAGCAAAGAAGATCAAATCCGACCTCATTCTCCGAGCGAAAGTGAAGAAGCAGTATGCGAAAGTATTAAAAGAGGAAGGGATGGAATCATCCCGGCTTGGAGATGGGAGTCGACGGCGGGGTGAGCGGGGTGAGCACCAGGATGGAGCTGTTAAGGGGAGGCGGAAGGGGAAGGAACGACCTGTGGACGGCGAGAAGGATGTGGAGAAACCGCATGAGAGACGAACACGACCGACTCGAGCGCTCTCACCATCCGATGTCGGACCACCATTACCCCAGACAAGCTTGAGGGAATTGAAGAAGCAAGCTTTTGCGAGGTATCAACCCTTACGGACAGGTGATGCTGGAGATGGACTACGAGGAGAGAGGGGAAAAGGACAGCCAGATATGGGTGCACGGATGGGTGTTTTGTTGGAGAGGATCAAGAGGGATAAGGCGGGATGAGGGAATGCACGTGTCCTTCAGACACTTTCAGGCTTCATATGCATCATAGAACCCTTTTCTCTCATGCTCCTTATTCAGAGCTCGGCTCGTGCTGCATGAACAGCATCAACACGCATCATAGAGGATCCCGCCTATCTCGCAACTTTTGCTTCCGGTCCCGAATCCGAATGATTCGGGCTCCCTCCCGGTAAAAGAATCACACCGTTACAATCTTCCCAACTTCCCATCTTCCCGACTTCCCATCCTTTCTCCTCCCCATCTTGACAGCTGCGCATTCAAAGGGACCGCTTGAGCTCGGCATCGCCCTGAAGGGGACTGTCCGAAGCTGGAGATAGCGATGGATCCGGGTTACGGATCAGCTGTAGGGTATTACCACCAGCACCACCATTCGGGTCCGCCAAATACCACCTTCGGCTCAGGACAGGTGGATCATCCTTACGATACAGACCGGCCAAGAGTGTCGAAAGGCTACAAGCGGCCTTCAGATGAGCCTACTTCCGCTGAGAGGAGGAAAGTCCAAAGGGCGAATTCACCAGCGAGGGGGAGAGACGATTCGGGAGGGAGTGAGACGGGTCCGAGAAGAGCTGCACAAGCTTGTCTTCGAGTGAGCTCCGCGTTCCTACCGACTGATGGTTTGGAGGCTGATGGGAATCCTAGTGCCGAAAGCAGAAACTGAGGTGCCTCGGCGGATGGCCATGTAAGCGATGTATCAATTCGAACAACGTCTGTGATTTCCGTAAACCGGGAGCTGTGCAGGGGAATGCATCGGCATCGACGGATGGAGTGGTCACTGCCGAGGCGAACGCTCGACTTGAACAGCTGGAGAGTAGCGTCGCCAATCTCCTCGCTGGACTAGCGGGAGGTTCGGCTGCAGGTGGTGCATACCCTAATGGAGAGGTTCTGCATACTTTCGACCCAGCCGAACAGCGACACAGCTTCTCCTCCTCGGATGCTCGGATTGCGACGCAACACGATGGTACATCCTGGCCACCGATCCTTCCCACCCCAACACACCTTCGACCTATCGATCCACCTCGTTTCCGCCCAAACCCCTTACAGCCGAGCTTGTCACCTGAAGATTCAGCAAGATCACAAGTCCGCTTCGCTTCTTCGCCCGGAACAGCAAATCCCTTCGGACACATGACTTCACCGTCAAATTGCACTTCAAGCGGAGCAGGGATCAGCCCGACTTCTGCTGGTCTGGGAAAGGGGGGAGGAGAGAAGAAGGGGGAAACGAGGAGGATTGGGAAAGGGCAGAAGGCGGAGGAGAGATTGGCTGCTGCAACTGAGGGGGCTTTCGAGCCGCCTTTCAAGGCTTTGGTCTACCAGGTGAGGAAAGCTTCTACATTTGAATTGGCGTCGCTGATTCATGACAGCCCTACGTCTGGGATAATCGAGAGCAGTCACGCCGGAACTCGCCTAGCGCTCCCGCGAGTCGGGATGAGCTGCCAGCCTGGACTTACGAGAGTCGCTTTGGCAGGGAGAAGGATGATCCGGTGAATACCGAGATCGTCGACATCAACATGGCGGAAACGCTCTTCATGTTGTAAGTTGACCTGTTGCTAGATGTTCACTTCGCTGAAGCGTAGATGCAGCTTTATCGACCATTGTCATCCCTTCCTTCCCGTCGTGAATGTCGCTCTCGACGACGCCTTCAACACCATCCGACAGTCTCCACCCCTCATTTCCGCCATGATCGCCATCGCATCCCGCTTCTACTGCCGTTTCACCTCCCGCTCATCACGAAATAAAATGTACCCCCAACTCGATCCATCCATCCCCGCGAGACTTATCAATCTCGCCGAATCCCACCTTGCCCAGACTCTTTTACGCAAGCAACATGCCTTGTCTGATGTCCAGGCGATACTGCTGCTCGCCGCTTGGGGGCTGCAGAGCGGAGGACGTGGACCGGATGCTTGGATCGTGACGGGTCATGCTGTGAGGATTGCGAGGAGACTAGGTGTACATAAAGTGCTGGGAAAGGCGGCGGAGACTGCTAGGACGGCTCAGCCTGGATCAGAGGAGTGGGAGGAGCTGGAGACGTTCATGCCGCAGTGGCGGACATGGTGCGTGATTAGGGTTGCCCAATCATTTTGATGCTGAAGTTGATTTCAATTTCAGGCTATGTTGGTTTGGGTAGGCAAAGCCTTCCTTCTGATTCTTAGTGCTGACTTTCGCAGATTCGACGGGTTCCTCTCTTTGGGTTTCGGTCGACCTCAATCTACCCAATTCGAGACAGTCGATGAATCAGGCTTCCTCCAAATCCGCCTTAACTGCCCTCTCCCTCGTCCAGGATCCACACCGTCAGTCTCGCTATACGGCGACGTGTACATCGCCGGTCAAGTTCAGCTCACCCAGATCGGTCGAGATCTTACCAACTGGGGCGATGTGCTGGCGGATCCCGAAAGGGCGGTATTGGGCGACCCGAGGAGAGCGGAGATGATGGGGGACAGGGGATGGAGTGTGAGAAATATGTTTAGGGAGTTGAACGATCGTTTGGACGAGTGGTCGCGGCTATGGGTTTGGTCTGGTGAGATGGGATCCGGAATCATATTGGCTTGAATGCTCATGGATTCGTAGGCTCGCCATATGCCCTATACCTTGGATCATCAGCTCGAATTGCCCGGCTGCAGGCCGAACATATGCGCTTATGCCTCAACTCGTTCGCGCTCAAGTCCGGACCGGATGAGGACGAGATGGTCGCCCAATGCCTCAAGAAAGGTCTCAATGCGGCTATGAGTACGATCCAGACCCACTTCGAGTCGAGTCAGACCGATCTTGCTCTGAGCTTCGCAACAGATGTGAGTTGCGCATACCTTCTTGCACTATGGTGCTCGAGAAGCCTCGCTAAACTCGCTAATGTCCCGCAGTATCTCACTATTACCCTCGCTCAAGCCGCCATCTTCCTTGTCCGAATCACCAAATCCCCTCTCCCAGTCCAGGCAGTAGTCGACCTCGACCACTCCGTCGTCGCTCACTACCTCAAGATGTCGGTCGATCTCCTCGAGTCAGCCGATATTTCCGAGACCCGGCTCTCATCTTATCTAGCCAAGACGATCCGGGATATCTCTAGAGCAGCGGGAATAGCGGGTATGGGCCCGGTCGAGTATGCGGACGATAAACCAGCGGTGGATATGAGAACCAGCCATACGGAGGTCATTGAGCAGGAGGTCACGCCTTTTGATCTGGGAAGCTTCTTTCAGATCGAGAGTCAGTTGGACATGGGGTATCTGCTGGGTCTGCCAGGGGATAATAGCGCAATGCAGCTGGGAGGAGGGGTGGGTGGGTTTGGTTCGAATGGGTATAGTAGCGAGTTTGGATTTGGCATGGGCGGAATAGCCATGGGTCTTGGGTCAGACGGAGGGATGTGAGAGGGGGGGTTGGAGGGTTGAGGGTTGACAATGCGGCGGGGGAATTAGGAAAAGGGGTGGGAACTGGGGGATGAGGGGATGGAGGGAGGGGGAGCAATTCGGGGAGGGGGAGAAGGGGAAGGAGAAATCAGATTGGACCCGAATCAGTGCGGAGTGCGAGGACGGAGCGAGTACGATGGGAGGATTCGCATGCTCAGAGTCCTATGCTATCCATGCCTTCACCTTTCGATCCCCAAGCTACGCAGTAATGGCTCAACACGAGTCTTAGCTCCTCGATCTCATCCAGGTGCTCAAGCTTCGATATCCTATTTCCAGTCAGTCTCGGCTGAAACAATGGAGCTAGACTGACCGAGCTGACTCCTCATGCGAGATGACTTCTCCCCGTATCTCCCAAAGACTCTTCACGCCAGAGGTATGGAAGACACCCGCCTGCAATGCCGATTCAAGAAATCGAGCAGCTTGAGATTGAGGATCTCGGAATGGTTCGGCACCAGGTAAAGAAAGGTTCCTGGACTGATTGTCTTGTCATCAGCTTGGGCTCGGTATTCTCCGGCTTGGGATGAGTTGACTTACAGCGAGGTTACGTCTCATCACTTTTCCGAATGTATCACTTTCATCACAGATCAGCTTTCTTTCGAACCTCTCAATGGGCAGAGGAGGAGAGGTGAAGACGAGGAGAGGAGGTTTCTTTCGAACCTCTCAATGGGAAGAGGAGGAGAGGTGAAGAGGAGGAGGAGAGGAGAGGAGGAGAGGAGGAGAGGAGGGGAAGAGGGGAAGAGGGGAGGAGGAGAGGAGGAGAGGAGGAGAGGGGGAAACCTACTCCAGGCCACACATCTCGTATATCACCCCAGCGCACATGTCAAATCTCTCACCGAACCACCTTAAGATCGATCGACTCTGCTCGGGCTGCATATAGCAGAATACGCATTCCGCCAAGAATAGGGTCGGGAGAGAAGTATCCAGCAGCGGGAGGAGGTGTTTGGGGAGGGAATCGGAAGGGTCATGCCGGAGGTCCACGGGGAGGAGGTGATAGATGTTCGATGACAGTGATGTACCCCCTTGGGAGATGGTGAATGGATGCGATGAAGGGCTTGGGTCATCGGTTTGAGGTGTGCTGATTGATGGGGCGAGAAGAAGGGATTGTAGTCTGGGTGATCTCGAGATCCGTTGCGCTTTGACAGACGTAACATGCGGGAAGTCAAGCTCGACATAACAGCTCAAATCTGATGGTTTTTCCCTCGACTGCATAGCTTTCATCAGCGTTCCGAACAATAAGATCACGGATGAGGATTGGGCTCACCATCAACCTCCAGAATCTCGTATCACTCCCTGCACCAAGACCGACCACCTGTCTCCCTCCCTTTTCAAGAAACCGATCAACCAGCAGATCGATCGCATAAGTCCGATGATGAGTTCCGACGTTGAGCAAGGGGGGCTTTCGGGATGGACCAGCTCCGAGAGGGGGTTTGTACAGTAGGTTCACGAATGGGTCATTCAGATAACCTAACGTCGAAGCGGAACTGTGGATATTCCGGTCAGTCGAAAGGTTCACCACCATGAAAGAAGGAGTAGTGTCCGGAAGGAGGGAAAGCAGGGAAGTACGGACAGACAGACAGACGGACAGACGGGAGGCTGCTGCATCGTCGTCCGTTTGACGGATCGCTTCGTCCGGGTCGACTTCGGCCTGTCGCGAGGTAGTATGTTGCGGGGGGAGCATGTTCACGGAACTCGGACTCCCTCGATGTAGGCCAGCGAAGAATGCTGTCGTCCGTAAGGGACTCAAACCAAGGAAGTGTATACGCAGTGAGAAGCAGGAAAGGCAGGGAACAATCCGTTCAGGCGGACGAATATCCCCACCAAGTACCAAGTGCAATCGGGTATTTGTGGCGAGTGGCGCTAAGCCTACTCAAATACACGATCGCATCTCTCGTACGAGATGTGTTGTCCGTTGCGACGGATCAAGACAGTCGTGGCATCTCGTCAAGACACTAAACCCGGGTACAACGATGCTAACCCCCTTCTACAAGCTTCATCTACAGCTCAAACCCAGATACAAGGACGACATTCCGTGTACCGCTTATATGAAATATAGGATAAAAAGTTATACCTGGTATGGCTGTCGTGAGGCTCACATGGGATTCTACGGCCACAATGGGTATGAACTGTATCGCCACCACTTTCGAAGCCACACACCTAGTCATGGCCCGTAGCGACCTCCCCATTTTCCTCAGGTAGTACTCCCTCGAAAGGTGGACGATAGAACGCCTCAAGCGCTGCACTCGGAAATCCCGTATCCACCGCCTGATCTTTCAAGCTTCGTCCAACATTATCCTTGCTGACCGGAGTTCGATAGGCTTTACGTGTCGACGCGAGAGTGTACCGCGCTCGATGACTAAACGAACTACTGGGAATCGGAGGTTGATGGCGCATGGGGACGGTTCGTGGCGTTGTCGGAACATACGCTGTCCTGTATGGTGGCATCGAAAAGCCATCTTGATAGATCCCCGGCGAAACAGTCGTCGCCGTGTCGTCACTCAGTGCTGTAGCAATACCTTGCACTGCCATGTGTAAGGGTTCTTGGAACACATTGCTCGACGCGAACTCGTTTGGAAGGGAAAGACCGACAAATCCGCGTCGAGCCCACGTGTTCATGTCGAGCGGGTCGTACCTGGGTGGTTCGATCCACTTACGGTTGAACGACCCCAGCTGATCTGCTGGTAGCCAGGCGATTTGAGCCAGTGGCGAGGTCGGCGAGAAAAGTGTGGCAGAAGGTGGCTCGCCTTGGTCACTCCGAGTACGGATGTGGCCTTGATGAACCCGGGGGTGTACCGGGAAGGAAACAGCCTTTGCTGGTGCAGTTTGCGGGACGAGCGTTGAAGACTGCTGGTCGAAGCCGACAAAGTCTTGAGGCTGATCGATGGGCCTCTCCCTGATCATCGGCAACCGCAGCCGATCATGTGGCTCATCAACGTCCATCGGAGCATGGTGGCTGAAAACCTCTGGTTGTCCCTCTTGCAAGCTACCCAGACGATGAGGGTGATACATGCCGGTCGGAGAGAAGTCATGGCTCTTGTCGGACCCGGAGCTAGGCGACATTCGGACCTCTTCTGGTATGCTGCTTCGTCGCTTCTCCGCTTGTGACGGGCGAGGCGGTACCCGACGCTTGAAGCCGATGATCTCGTCTTTGCTCGAGTCTCGGCGCAGGAAGGGGTGAGCTGCGTGTCTCAGCTTCGCCTAGATCTGAGACGGTCACTTACACCATGTACTGGCATCTGGGTCACAGATGCCGTGATCAACATGTCGCAGGCTGACCTTTCGCATGAAGCCGTAAATCTGACTTGGTGAGCTTTGCAAGTGCGGCGCAAAGCGACTCACGTTCAGCTGGCGGGAGAAGCTGGCAAAACGACTTTGACGGTACACGAGCGGTAGGATCTTCTCGGCAAGCTCCTCAGGCTGTTCGATGATGATGACTTCCCCGACTTCGTCCCACCGGATAATCTACAACATCAGCGAGAATCGATGGCGATGTGGACCGCTCACATGGTGATACTCTGGCTGATCACTGACAAGAGGTCAGTACGTCTGCTCCCATGAAGCGTACAAGACAACCCACAGGATACTAGAGCACTGTCAGCTTAGTTCAGCGAGTGATCACGACTCACTCATATAGCTTCGTCAGGAAAGTCGGCTGCTTCCCCTCCGTCTTTTTTCTCGCTTTCGGTTTCCTCTGCTTCTGCATGGGCATGAAACCGCTCTCGTAACGACTCGTGCCATCTTGACCCGGGTGAAACATTCCCGGGTGGCGATACAGCGTTTGACCCTCGCACGCTCGCCTGGGGTAACTGATCGGAGGTCGAAGATGCGGTGGCGGATTGCCGTAGCCGTGTGAGTGATGCTGAGGGGTAGTCGGAGATGTTTCGGGAGAGATGTATCCGCCAGCACGGGTTTGAGATATTGGTCGTTCGACAGCCAATGTCGGGCGAAAGGTGGGACAAAGGGTGGCGTGAGGTAGAGGGTAGGAGGAGGGGACGGCGAAGTTGGGGGTTCCGGGGAATTTATAATGGTTCGCTTCCATGTCCTCGAACTATGCGAAGCTTGGTAGAATCAACGATATTGATAGCAGCGAATAGGAATTGATGAAGCAAGCGACTGGGGCGTAATATCTGCTTCTAATCAGGGAGTCTGGATATTGTCGATGTTATAGTGAGCGGAGCAGTGTGGTTTAAATTCCCTTCTATCGCTATCGCGCCAAGAAGAAGAAATCAGCAAGCAAGAACAGTAACATTTCTCTTCCGCTTCGCCTTTATCGATTCTGCACTTCGTGCGACATCAAAGGAGGGGTCGCGGGGAAGAAACACATAGGAAGGGCTTCGTCACCTTACCCACTTTCTCCTTTCTGTCCATCTCATCGACTCTACCTCGTAAGACAAGAAGAGTCCGATCTTGTCATGCGACGCGACTGCAGGGGTGAAAGGAGGTAAGAAGGGGGATCTGCGAGTCAAGGGGAAGCGGTAAACGGGGGGGGGGGTTTCATGGGATCTGCTGATGGCGATCAAGCGGTGAGATCTGCCAATCCTGGTAGGGTGGCAAACATCGCCTAGTCAAGCTACCTTTAGTCTCTTTTCTTCGTTTGTGTATGCGAGAGAAAGAAAGACAAAGTCTATGACGAAGGGTGACTGGATGCGAGGTCGCGAGTGATTGGGTTCGTACTAGGCGTATGGACTCAAAGCTCATCAGTAGGGGAGAAGCGATTTGTACGTGGATGATATCGGAACTCAAGATGATATCCGGACCATGACAAGCGAATAGCCGACGTGCTGGGGCGAGAAAAGTGCACGAGGAACAGCTTTTGCGTAACAAAGGACCCCTCGTCAACAGGGAGTCGCCGAGTCCCTTTGCCGATCAATCTGGGGCTCGTTGGCGCGATACGGGGATCAGCTTGCCAGCTCGACTTTCACATTACATGGACAGCATTCCACGCCTTAGGACTGAGGTATATTGTGGGCTCTATCGATATTGGAGACTGAAGCATGTCATGTCGCAGTGATCACTGCTCATTTGCACAGCTTCAACCTCATCAGTACAGTCAACCGCCTTCCGGGATTACCGGCATTCCCTGGAAAAAACGGAATCTTTGTATCCATGTGCGGCCTGATCTGCTGATTCGTTCATTTCTCTCGGTATGATTATCTCCGAGATAACGGAAGGATCGCTGATTATCATCAGAGAGACTGCTTCTAGGTTGAGATCCCAGAACGATCGAGGAGGACGCCTGAACACTTCAGGAAGAACAAGGGTTCCATATTCCCGGAGTGATCAGCGCGATTTGACCGAGAGAAAGGTCAGGCAAATGAGGCAGTGATGTCGACTTCTTTGTGCTACTCCAAGTCATCGGGTGAAGCAGGAACATTGCTGACTCACCCGCCACGCTCATTCTTTTCCCCGATATCAGACCCCGCAACGCCACGTGCCTGAGCCAATGATCAAGTCGCGTCCCCGTCGCGTCCTTCTCCATCAGCTTCAGATTTCTAAACATTACGAGCTGAACCAGCTTATACTCCCTCGTTGAGTCCTCATCACATCTTCCTTGAACAGACTTTGACCCTTCGTTCGTTTACAGAATGGTGGGTATCCCTTCACCTTCTCACGCTACTCACTGACCCTCGCAGAGCGGCTTCGAACCCAACCGGATCTACAGCGTCTCCGTCCTTCAAGGCGAGCAACACCCAGACTCTCCTGCAGAGGTTGAGAGACTATTCTTCGACTTCCTTTCTGGCTTCCGAGTAGGCGGAGGATTCACATACCGAGATCGACTCCGCAGCTCACTGCTTCTCCATCATCATACACTCGACGTAGATCTGAAGGATTTGGTGGCTTGGAATGATGAGTTGGCTCAAAAGGTTCAGGAGCAGCCAGGGGACATGATGCCGCTCGTACGTCAAGCTTACATGCGGTTCTAAGCAAGAATCGACTGATGAGGAATAATAGCTTGAATCTGCCCTGCTGAGACTCGCTCGATTACTGCTTCACCCGACATCGAATGAGACTGGCGCATCAACCTCGGCAGCGGAGTCTATCCCGGATATGCAGGTCACCATCCGGAGTGGAATGAACCTCCTCCAATTCCGCGAGCTCACCGTATGAACCCTTAGTACTGTCTACCCTGCTTAAGCTGACAATATCCAGGCGAAAACCCTCACCACCCTCGTCCGACTTCCAGGCATCGTCATCAATGCTAGCCAGCTCTCTTCCCGCGCGACCGAGCTACATCTCCAATGTAAAGGCTGTCGATCGGTCAAGAGTGTGAAAGTGCCGAGTACTTTGGGCGGAGAGAAGTCTGCTTTGCCGAGGCGATGTGATGCGTGAGTCAGCTGGCTCACCTCTCTCTCTCGTCCTTTTTAGAAGTAGAGAGTCGAATGGGGGATCAAGCTGATCACTTCGCAGTGCCGCGCCTGAAGGTCAACCGAAGGATTGCCCGCTTGACCCATACGTGATCCTGCACGATCGATGTCGGTTTGTCGATCAGCAAACCATCAAGCTGCAGGAAGCACCGGATATGGTCCCTGTTGGAGAGCTCCCAAGGCATATGATGCTGCATGCCGAGCGGTAGGTCCTGATCTCCTTATCTACGCATTACCAATCATTGCCTCAGCTGATGTTATGACAGGTATCTTACCGCTAAGGTCGTCCCTGGTTCTCGCATTATCGCGACCGGCATCTACTCCACCTTCTCGCCATCCAAAGGCGTGAGTCCAAAAGCAGAACCGCATGTATTACGAGCTGATCATGCCCCAGAAAAGCACCTCCGGCGCCCCAGCTCTCCGCCAACCTTACCTGCGCGTTCTCGGTATCGAGCTCGACACCTCTCTAGCCTCCTCTCCCGGTTCACGCGTCTTCTCACCCGAGGAGGAAGAGGAGTTCCAGCAAATGGCCAGAAGCGAGGGTCTCTACGATCGATTCGCGAGCAGTGTCGCGCCGAGTATATACGGGAATGTGGATATCAAGAAGGCGGTGACTTGCTTGCTCATGGGTGGGAGTAAGAAGATCCTGCCGGATGGGATGAGGTTGAGAGGAGATGTGAACGTGTTGCTGTTGGGTGATCCCGGGACGGCGAAGTCTCAGCTGCTGAAGTTTGTCGAGAAGGTCTGTCCGATTCGGCCAGCGGGTTTAGTGGTGCTGATGAGCTTTCCGTAGGTCTCCCCCATCTCGGTGTATACATCTGGGAAAGGTTCGTCGGCAGCTGGTCTGACCGCGTCGGTACAACGTGATCCTGTCTCGGTGAGTCCCTCCTTAGCGATCAATCCGTAATTGCGGCTGACTGTACGCGGTCTTTAGCGCGAGTTCTACCTCGAAGGCGGTGCGATGGTATTAGCGGATGGAGGAGTGGTATGTATCGACGAGTTCGACAAGATGCGAGATGAGGACCGAGTAGCAATCCATGAAGCTATGGAACAGCAGACGATCTCCATCGCCAAAGCAGGTACGTCTAGGCCGGGCGCTTTCGTAACATAGCTCAAAAGCTGGGTCCAGGTATCACAACCATCTTGAACTCCCGGACAAGTGTCCTAGCAGCTGCCAACCCTGTCTTCGGTCGGTATGACGATTCAAAGAGTCCCGGGGAGGTGCGTCCGCCATTCAGGCAAGATGGGCATCATGAAGCTGATACTTTCTAAGCAAATCGACTTCGCCGCCACCATTCTGTCCCGTTTCGACCTGATCTTCTTGGTGAAGGATGAGCACAATGAAGCGAGAGATAGGGTTGGTTCACCGAATGTTCTTTAAACCCTTTCCTGACAAGACGGGCAGACGATCGCTCGACATGTTATGCAACTGCACATGAACAGGGAGACCGACAACGAGGTGGTCGGCGAGATCGAGATCGACAAGATGAAACGGTACATCTCATACGTCAAAAGGTGAGACCACCGACCTTCATGCTAGGATCATGGCTGATTGGTGTAGCCGATGTGCGCCTCGATTATCGCCTGAGGCTGCGGAGATGCTCAGCTCTCACTTTGTCGGGTTGCGGAAGGAGGTTCAGCAGATTGAGCGGGATAACGATGAACGATCATCCATCCCAATCACTGTCCGGTATGTCGATGTATCTTCGCCCGATCAAGGCCTAGCCCAAGCTGAACTCTCCTCCAAGCCAACTCGAAGCCATCGTCCGAATCTCTGAAGCAGTTGCCAAAATCACACTCTCCCCAACCGTCCTTCCACATCACGTCGAAGAATCCATCCGTCTCTTCAAGTACTCCACCATGACAGCCCTAGCCAACGGTTCAGTCGAAGGGATGACCCGTTCCGAGCTGAAAGATGAGATCGAAGCGATCGAAAAGGAATTGAAGAGGAGATTACCGATCGGTTGGAGTACTTCCTTCCAGAGTCTGACGAGGGAGTTTTGTACGCAACAAGGGTATAGTCAGCATGCTTTGGAGAGGTGTTTGTATATTATGGAGAAGAGAGAGGTGTTGAGGTTTAGTGGGCAGAGGAAGACTATCAATCGGTGTGGGGTATAAGTGTGTCGTGTCTCCGATGGATAAAGTGCTCTGTGCAATGCATTCAGAGTTTAGTGATGTATACATACAGACGTCTCCATTGTTCACTGCCGGACATCGTCTCTCCACCTTATAACATGAAACTCCCCTACCTTCAGATCAAGCTATGTGCAAAGGTAGTTATAGAAAATGATACATCCGACACACCGATACGATGTGGGCTTCTGCCGGGGGAGACGAGGGAGGGGACCGGGGTCATCGATCTATTACACAAAAGCCAGCAAATCTCCTCGATCTTCTTGTCAACATCACACGCCCTCTCTGGTCAGTTCAAAACGTCACGATAAGCTGTCGAGCGCTGTTCTGAACGACCCGTGGGTGTGTTGTAGCTGTCCTGCTCGCGCTGAGAAGAACCAGCTCGTCCACTATACTCCCTCCACGTCGCTTTGACGTACTCGTCAACGATCTGGCTGAGAGCTTGGCAAAAATCTCGCGTAGCTTCCAGCGACCTCGACGTCGTGATTGCGGCATGGCGTTTGGACCGGTCAGTATCTAGTGATGTTTCAATCTCTCTGATCGAACCTTTGGCTTGAGCGACCTTCTCTTGGAGTGCATTCCTGTCCCGACTCAGTTCCTGACACAGTGAGATCACCGTCATCGGTTTCCCTTGGTACCTTGTGAAGAGTTGAGCCTGATCTCGAGTAACGGGGTAAGGGCGAAACCTTTCCGAAAGCTTGGACATCCAATTATTCACATCTTCCAGATCGTCCTGAAGACTCTCCTCTTTGCTCTGAACGACTCTGCTCTGATACTTCCTGAGAACCTCTCTGTTCAGAATTTTCTTTTCCTCTGCTGACGGATACCAAGGACTGGAGATCCCCCTCGAGAACATGACGATCTCTTTGCACTTGTTCCAGAGGGGTTGAAGCTCTTCCCATCGTTCCGCCACATATTCGCAGCTCCTGATCATCTCTCGCCAGTTTTTCTGATCTTCAAGATTCGCGACACTCGTCCCATCATCAACTGTGGCACGAGGACATGAGGAACGCAAATGTAGGTGTGAGAATAGCAGAAGCGTGCTCACTCTGATTCTTGAAAATACTCTGATCGAAGCTCTTCCGATCCCCTTCCTCTTGACGGTCAACCAGGTCTGAAACGAAGCTCGTATCAGTCCTACCGAGTCTCTCAGAGTCAGCTCCAATAGTCGCTTCCGAACGGAAGGATTTGACATCAGCTTGTCCTGCAAAGCGGACAGAAGGGCGATGACCAGGCTCGTCTCTTGCCGTGCGAACAAAACTCCTCTCCCTGGGTCGATGATGCACTTCCCTCCTCGTTGGCATGCTATTTGTCATTCGACCTTCTCACTCTCCGGTACACTTTCCGAGTCTGTGGTGAGAGGCATTGTAATGGGTATAGGTAAGCAGGTAGACAGGCGGTCCTTGTCAGGGGTTGTGAAGAGATAGCTTGGATGGATATGGTATGAGATGAACTTTGGATGAGCAGAGTACGGAAAGTAACTAGTGAGAAGTCCAGCTTTTCCACAAAGGAGGACTTGTTGCGTCGCAGAAAGGACGGGGTAGACGGAGTGTAAGGCAGAGTGAATGCTCGGGAGATCCAGGAGGTTCTACAAAAATATGGCACCATCGACTCATTACTTTCACATCGCCCGTTCACAATGATGATTCAAGAGAATTCGCTAGAGCAATTCGGAAGTCGCACGTACTATCCCGTCGCGAATCTCCTGCAAGCTTGACATATGTGTTTCATGTCTCCTGTCATAGCATCTAACGAATAAGGCCTCCCCTGAGCTGCCTCTGGTGAAGACTCAAGATAAGTCAATTGTTAGGGATTCGAACTCAGGGCAAAATAGGATATTCCGGGACTCGAACCCAGATTAACGTTGTGTTGACCATTACACTAAATACCCCTGGGAGTGTATTTCTAACATCTTCAAGAAAATCTCAGCCTACAATCCTACCTACCTGATTCCGTGCGCCGGGCATCTTACGGGTATGTCCGACTGAAGCCAAATCCAGTCAATCCGCCAACAGTCGAACCTGTACTCATGCAAAGGTATCTTCGCGAGCCTTGGCCAACCATTTCTGCCGACATGTTCCGTCTCTTCCGTATCCCTTCAGACAGGTCTTGAATGGTTTTCAGTAACTCTCCCTGAATCTCATAACTCTCTCTGAGCATGTGGGTTGTGTCCTTTCCAGGACTTTCCAGATGTCCGCTCATACAGACAAATTCCCGCCTTCAGAATATTCGTGTCTCCGCTTTCCACTCAAACGGGTGCGAGGTTCTACGCAGGATCGAGGTATCAATCGTTCGTGTAAAGGAGACGATTATCGCCGAACTACCATTGCGATCACCAACGATCCGTCCAACCCGGAACAGATATATGCCTTCGGCATAAAGGGGCACACACACGCTGCGAAGGGACTGTACCTCATGCTGAAACACTTCCCCGTCCATTCCATATCAAGAACCTCATTGGTTAATACAGATGCAGCGCAAACATGAGCATGATGCATGCATCATATTGAACGGAATACCTCGTATGTCATGATGATTTATACACATAGAGTTCAATGACGCTGGGACCCAAGACCGGTTGAAAGATCACGGAGGCTGGTGCTGAGTCAACACCAGATCACGCAGCGCTAGTAGGTGTATCAGCATGAACCAAGATATACCTCGGCACACTTACACCGGCACCGACGCGTCTTCCGCCGCCTCCTCCACCTCAACCGGCCTCATTTCATTCGCCACCTTGGCAGAAAGCGTGCGATCCCCAACCAAACAACCCTCGACCTTCTCCACTGCCTCCTTCTGCTGCGCCGGATCCTCCACCTCGACGAATCCGAATCCCTTCGAAGCGCGGAAAGGACGACCACCTCGGGTCCTGCGAAGTCCTCGGACGACCTTGGCGGATTTGACTCGGATTGAAAGATTGGTGAAGATGGTTGCAAGCGCGGCGTCATCAACATTGAATGGAAGGTTGGCAACGAAGATGGAGGTCTATCGTCAGTTCTGAGCACCGTCCAGGTACTCACCTGGGACTGCTCGCCAGTAAGCTCAAGACGAGGCTGCCTCGTCTTCCTCTCCCTCGGCTTCCCGTCGACCTCCTCTCCATCGGCAGTATCGATCCTCGCCTCGCGCGGCTGACGGGTCCTGGACTGGCGCTTAGGCTTATCCGGATCTCCAGACACAGCGCCATCGGCCTCGGCACCCTCAGCAGCCTCATCACCCTCCTCCGGCAATCGACGACGTGGTTCACGTTTCTGCAGCCAATGGTCAATCATGCTCTGTACACCACGAACAGAAGCTCACCTTGCTCGACCTCTTCTTCCTTGGCTTCGCTTCGCCATCACCGTTGGCCGCCGCCCCCTCTCCATCTCCCGCCGTCTCCTGCTTCGCAGGCCTGGCCGCCTCACGCTTCGCTATGGCCGCCTCACGGCGCTGAGCTTGCTCCTCTCTCGATCGCGCAACTTGAAGCTGAACCTTGCGGTCGCCGAGCTCTATGCGACGTCAGCCACCGAATCAATTCAATGCAAGATGCACACCACTCACCGGCATCATTGAGCTTCTCCACAGCATTGTTCGCCGACTCCTCGGTCTTGTAGTGGACAAAGGCGAATCCGGCAGGGCGCTTGAACTTCATTGGAAGGATAACGGTAAGGCTGGGGAATGTCAGCCAAGCTGATGTCCGTTGTAAGCAAGCTCACATCTCGCCGCCCGCTGGCGCTATAAACTCGCGAACCTGCTCTTCGGTCGTCTATTCGAGATCAGCTGATGCAGATTTAGCGGCTAGAAGCAGCTCACGGAAAAGGGCAGATTGCCGAGGTAGACCTGACGGTCAATATCAGCTGGATTCGGATTTCGCTACACAGTTGCTTGGAGCAGATTGGGAAATGTCCTTCAGTAGCTCACCCTGAAGCCATCCTCCTCCTTGTTCACCTCAATAGGCTGAGCGGCATCAGATTGAACGCCGTTCGTCTCGGTAGCCGGCTCGGACATGTTGATCGCTTGCACTTGGCCCTTTCTGGCGCTGATTGCCGGCACGGATGTGGTCTTTCAAGGGGAAAAAGAGGGAACTGAAGCGCGCTGAGGTCGCTGAATTGACTCTTCTGCTACTCGTAAGAAGAATCTGAGGAGAAAGCAAAGGAGAGCGAGGGAGGAATTTACAGGGGGGCAGCCGTGACCATATCGGAAATATCGGGATTACCTGGTTACTGAGTGTGGCACCATACTATCGCTCCCTGAAGGGTGAGTGACGAGAACTCAGGCCTACAGTAAGTGATGTGGAAAAACCCTCTCTTCTGCATACTTTGAAGGTGTTGATCCTCGCGTGTGTTAGCTCTCGCACGGGATTAGGACCGAGCGCAAGCAAACAACCATAGCGAGTATGCGAAGCCAGGTTTACGATAAAGTTGCTCATCATGACTCATATAATCCCTTAGCGACCGTCGTCAAGCACTAGTCATCAAAGTAATCGGCACTATGGTGAAGGCACGGTAGGTCCCGAATGCTGATTGTTCGTTTCTCTTGCAGTCTTCTGATGTTTCCTCGACTTTCCTGGCCCATGTCACACCGAGCTCGACCTAACCATGCCCATTGCTAACTGCCCTTGTCCGATCCCTGGTTGTAGTAAACAGTATGACCGATACTCTCGTCTCAGCGATCACATCTGCCGAGCACATGGTGAGTATAGCACCTCGTCAATGCGGCGACTCATCTTTCCGCCCCAATCATCCGAGAGAGGGGAAAGAAGGATGAGGATAAGAAGGGCAAGAAGGACAAGAAGAGGAAGAATCAGTACGCTATACAGTACCAAATGATGAGGTGGCTGACGATGACTTAAACCAGCGTAAGTCAACGAAAGATCCCAAGTCTTGCCAAAGCCAGCATCTTAGACGACCGCATCTCTCTCCGATCCCTATCTGTCATCGACCTATGCTCCCCATCGCCTAATGACCATCCTCGCTTCCTTTCTCCGGATACGCCTTCGGCAACGTCAAACCCGATTCAACGACTGCACGACTCCTCATCCATCTTTCCACCTCCTTCGCCGAAGAAGCTTGGTCCATCCTGGGCTGTCACATCCCCTTCTCCCACCCAAACCGACGGGGATATCGAGACCATCCGGCAAGCTGGTGGCGATCAGTCCATGGAGAGTGATGCGGACGACCAGCTGGCGACTCCATCAGATGACGAGACTGGCTTCGAGAAGCCCCGATGAAGATGGATAAGGGCAAGGTCGAGCCAAAGCGAGATCCGAAATCCCGCACGGGATGGAGGTGGATAACGAGACTCCCATGCTCCCGGGTCCTCAACAAGAAAGCATAATCACCCCGAATCAGGAGGAGTCCTCCCCGGATAAACCAGTATTACCAACCAAATCATCAGCATCGTCGATGACCGCAACGCTAGGTCCCGCTCGACAACCGAGGCAAGCGCTTTTGTACCGTTCTTGCGAGACGCCTACGAAGTAATCGACCGTCTCCTACGCAGGACCGGTAATGCCTCCTTGATCAAAGAGCTTGTTCCTATCGTTCCAATCGGTTCGAATTACGCACCGACGATCTGTTTCAATGCGGATCACGAAAAGAATATCGACCGGTCCAACTCGATGAGACAGCTGAGCGGTTCATCGACTCAGCCAGCCGAGGTCAGGAACGGTGGTACCCACACCAACAAAGGTGTCCAGACCGAACTAGCCATTCGATCTCTCGATGATGACGGGCTGTCCTCAACCACTCCGCCGTGCCGCCAAGCGGTCCAAATATTACTCAATCACCTCCTTCATCGTCCTTCACTCCTCACTTGTTATACATGCAGCTGTCAAGCGCTCTCTCGAACACCCCCATCTATTCGAGTCGGTTTACCGCCGACAGCAAATCCTTCGCCAAATTCGTCGATCCCGAAGGACAGCGGACCGGGCGGCGTGAGCGAGACCCCTGTCGGAGTCTGCGGAAGCAATGCGTCCGTTTACACGAGTGGGCCTTCTGGAGCGAGCAAAGGATATCATGCGAAACTTATGGGCGACATTCATGAAGGCGATGGAAGAGCGGAAATGAGGCTGGGGAAACATCCGATATCATCATCATGCTATTGAGCTCATCATTAAACTATGAATATCATTACCCTTGACACCGAAGCATGGATCTCACCTCTTCCATCTGATCGTACCATTATACTATGGACCGTGATGTTGCTTATTCGATATTTCTTAAAAGGCGAACGAAGCTGAAGAGCCTACACAGCTCATGATCTCAAGCCTGCTTGCTCCACAAAGACACGTTGATCACATCTATTCCCTTAAAGATCGTCTCACTCGTTTGTTCCGGGGGTTCGGGGACCACGGATCACCATGAGACGAGATTCACCGTCAGGAGCTTTGTGTCGTGCGATGATGATGAACTTGTAGGCTTTGACTCGTAACCCATGTCCGTAGCTAACCCCAGGGATTACCGAAGGTCACTCATCTCTGTCACCCGAGCGCTCAAATCATGGAGTTTCTCGACATACAAAGACTGACACGAACACTGTGTATAGACCATATATGGGGAGATTGGACGGGAGATGATACTTGCCACTGATACATTTACGTCATTCCGATGTGCCTCCTTAGATCATCCTGTGTAACGTTATGCCGTTCTTTTCCGTTCAAATCTTATCTGCTGCGACTACCTGCGAAGACACTGTACAGATACATGAAAGATCGTGCTTTTGCGCAATATAATCCCCCATCACCTCCATACCGAGGTCAAGCAGTCCTGATGTCTAGCAGGGAAAGCGTACATTTCGCCCCCCTTCCTACGGTACAGAGCCGCAAAGCAGCCTTCGAGGAGACCCTCCTTACGTTTGCGCCACCCGCTTTGAGTCTCATGACCCAGACTGACGTTCCGCAGGATCATTACGTCTCAAGGTGCTTTCTTCAAAGCTTTCGACAGTATCCGCAAGACAAAGAAGATCCAAGAGATCTCTGATGATGACCTACGTATCCTTCAAGAGTAAACCGGGAAGATCCGCACCTCCCTCCCCGGTCTGCACCCATCCTTGAAACACTCACAAATCGATGTGGAAAGCTGGTTACTGTCACGTACACCGGGTTTGCCTACAGTCTACATGGTGTCCGTTCGATACGGTCTTAAGGAGAGGCCGGACTTCGCGGAGACCATGAGCCAATTCTTCCAACAAGGGACAAGGCTCATCAAGCATCGGTGTTGCTGGCCAATGAAGAGATCACAAAGCATTTGGACGATATTATTGCTCGTTGGACGAGATTATGCCGAAATTTCGCCACTGTCACCTCTGAGTGGAGAAATCCGTCTCACAGCCCATGATGGTTTCACACTGAAAATCCGGTAACGGGTACATCTCACCGAGTCATATAAGTCGGAAACGTGAAGGCAACAAGAGTCTTTCAGCTTTGACTTCATGCTTGAGACAGCTCGTCTCGGCCAAAACACTGAAGCTATTACCTTACCGTAGTCATGTATACCCGATGATTCTTTCTTCACCAAAAATACAACGATTGGCGCCTGCACGGTTTCGCTCATAAAAGCATTTCGCCATAAATTTTGATGGTAGTGGCAAAGGTTTCCCGGGATTGTCACCTCAGCGTGCATGATGTATTATAATCAGACATAGCGGGGCCAATGGCTATGGTCACGCATGCAACACCACACAGTGATGCTGACATTGGGTCTCGACAGTGCCACATCACCGAATGAGTATTGTGAAGAAAAACATGACGCCATCGATCAGCCCCAGATATGCGCACGTGGATTCAAGCCAATCAACTCCTTTCGGTCGGATGACTCAGCCATTCTGAAGGTACACTGCATACCCCTTCGGCTCGGAATAAATGTTGTGTCGCTCGTCACATATGGCATATCACCCGACTCACCATACGATGCAGAGTCCTGCCCGCAACGTAGACCATTGGCATATCTAAGCCCATCGTCTTTTAAACTATTCCCCCAGCACCGATCAAAGTTTCTAGACAGCCAGGAGAAGAAGCAAGTGACGTATCTTAAAGGACAGCTCTCTTGTGTACTGGGACACCTATTCGACGAGAAGCTTGCTTCTATGTGTTATCCTCCCCTTGTATCCATGCCTATCTACACATCCGTCAAGGGATGGGAAGCAAAGGGTTTTTACTTCCATCGAAGTATAAATAAGCTAAGGATCCTATCAAATTGTGTGATCATATCCCATTAGAAACAACTTTCAGCATCACACAAACTCACAGATTTGAACTCACGCAATGGAGAACATAATGAGGCGCGTTTCGCCTGAGGCTACTCTTAGGGCAAACCCGAAGAGTCAGTCGACGGAACCGTCCCACGATACGGGTTCTTCTGCCATTACTGGAGGCCAATATCATCTCTCTCAGTCGTGAATTGGTTAGTCTCACCAAGCCGTGAGTTGGTTGCTGCGGCACCGAAGTGTTTCTGTAGAAGCATCCAGACCTGGGTCGAGTTGCATCCCTACTTCCGTTTCCTCGCATGAAACAAGTAATTACATCCTTCCCCCAAATCCTTCCCCCAGGTCCCCTCGACCCCACTCCACAACCTCCACCCTCCCTTGACCGGATCATAGACAATCCCTCTCGTCTCCCCGACCTGCCCCTTCAGAACATCACTAGCATCCTCAGTCCTCTCCCAGGTATTATAACCCCCCATATCGGTATACACGAAGGAGCGGAGTTCGGAAGGTTTCACGAATTTCGAGTAGGTGTGAGTTCCAGGTGTGACGAGACGGAGGATAGACTCGGCCAGGGTAAGGGTGAGGAGTTGGGAGAGGGGAGTTCGGGAGATTGTGGAGAGGATGAGGTGGCCGCCAGGCTGAGCGAATGATCGAGGCGAAGCCGAGCGAGTGAGCGGGCGAGGGCGAGCGAGGAAACGGAAGAGAGGGGAGAGGCAGTGGTCGATTCCGACCAGGGGGATGTGGCGGGCAATATGAAGACCAGTTCGGAAGTGGAATATTGATCGTCAGATATAGCAAACATCTGGAGCCATCGACATACCTTCACCATATCCCCGAGACATTTCATAAATTCACCCGGCTCATCGACATGTTCCAGCACCTCCATCGCGCAAACAAGGTCAAACTTCTCTCCTGCATCTCTCAGCGCTTCGGCAGAAGTATGTCGATACTCCAGTGATCCTACACCTTTCCTTTCTGTTGGCGGACGTGAGGGAGCGGAAAACCCCGATGTGAATGATGAGGCAGGCTGTTCAGGTGGCGGGGAGGAGTAAGGGAGGAATGGATCCCGTGAAGCATGCAGGTTCGCAATCGATATGTTCGATTCGGATGCATCGATCCCGACAACATCTCCTCCTAATCTCGCCAAACTCTGCTTCATCAGCTCCCTCCCATCTCTTTCAATGGGGTTCAAGTCACCTCGGAAAGTAAACCCCCACCACAACCAACATCTAAACATCTCCTCCCTTCCAACCACCTCCCCCTCCCCCTCCCTTCCTCCCTCACCCGATCTAGGTGCCTCCCCTCAAAAGTCCACTCCGCCTCATCCCGATCATCCAAAGCGATTTTCTGTCGGATATACTCGACTCGAGGTGGGTTCATCTTATGTAATAACGAGAATTCACCTCTGGGGGATTGATCCCACCATTGTGAGGAGAGTTTGGAGAAGTGATCGATCTCAGATGAGTTTATCGTTGAGAATGCTGGGTTTGGGGTTGAGGTGGATTTGGGGAAAGATGAGTGGATGGATCGTTTGGCCTGGCGGAGTCGGGACGGACCTGCCCGACAGTTGATGAAGGTCGATCGGATGAAGCGTTGAAATGTGGACGACATGACTGCTTGGCTATCGATGAGGTTTGGTACTCTCGGGCAAGCCAAACGTGAATCAATTAGCTGTATCTGGATCACGTGTGTTCTAAACCTTATTTTTATGTTGCCTTCATCTGATCCACCCATCTTTACCCCGTAGGAGCCTTATGTATACCGGACCCAATGAAATACTCGTCCGGCGGGAGCTGAAACGAGAGGGATCCCGACCCGCCTTCTTGCATCAAAGTACGCGCTTTGCGACACTTGGCCACCTTTCCGATTATGTTGTCTTCACGAGATTCAAGGCCCAAACGCCATCACTCTCTCACGTTTGAGCTCGTACGTCATTCGCTCAACTCTTCCAGCCAAGCCCCTCTCCTCCTTCTCGTCTAGCGAATCATCATGGCTCTCACATCCTCTCGTCTGCGGCCTTCGCAACCGCCCTCATCCTCCTTTTCTCCATCATCCATGCCATCCGTCGGTTCCTACTAGTCTTGCAGCCACCAAGAGTCCATCCAGACTGTATCCCGACTTCGATCGAGCCTACTTGATCTGTAAGACGTTGGCATCAGCTTTACCCGATAGCGTCATCTTACCTCAAGATACGGTCGCCTCCAATCGGTCGATGGATTTTTACTGGGCTCGACAGGAATGTGAGGTCGTTCCTGGATGTGTCGTTCGACCCAAAGATATGAGCGAACTCTCTACAGCGGTGACGATTCTTAAAGGCGAATACGATGAACGAGAAGGAGGACGTAAGAAGCGATCCTGCGACAAGGTGTCCAAGTACGAATCGGAGACGGACGCCGAGAAACGAGGATTATTCGCCATACGTAGTGGCGGACACTCTGCCGTCTCTGGATCTGCGAGTATTCCAAGGCGGAGTCGTCATTGATATGAGCCGTTTCAACGAGCTCACGCCGGCCGAGGACGGGAAGAGCATAGTAGTCGGATTCGGGGCGAGATGGATGGATGTCTCGAGAGTCAATGACCAGAAGGGACTTGCTGTCCTTTGCGGTAGGAATTCGGCTGTTGGAGTAGGTGGATTGACGTTGGGAGGTGGGCCGTTGGACGGCCCCTTCCAAGCTAACGCAACTCCAGGCGGCTTGTCTTTCTTATCCCCTCGTTACGGTTTAGTCTGCTCCAACGTCATCTGTGACGAGATCGTCCTCGCCTCCGGGACCATCACCACCGCCTCCGCAACGGCCAACTCGGACCTCTGGCGGCCGCTGAAAGGCGGATCAAACAATTCCGGTGTCGTCACTCGCTTCACTTTCCGTTGCTTCCCTTGCGGGTAAAGTCTGGGCTGGAATGCTCTTGTTGCCTGGCTTCGACAGGGAGAAGGTTCTTCAAGTATTCCACGACTTCGTGGGTCGAGCCGACTCCGACGATCCAAACACCCTCGTATGACGATCACGCGGCCGGACCTCTCGCCGCTTGGAACTACATGCAGCTGATCGAGATGCAGCTGATCTCTGCCGGTCTCATCTACACCAAGCCGCCGGAGAACCCGAAAAAGTGGCCCATCTGTTGGAGTCGATCCGGTTTTGAGATGTTGTGGCGATACTGGAATACCTGTTCGATCTGTGCTCTGACGCACGCGACTGACGAGCTGAACGACGTGAAGGGCTTGCCACCACCACTATCAGGAATGATCTCCCTATCCTCACCGCCGCTCACGCTGCTTACGCTCGCGTCATCTCCATCCCCCATGTCCGACGCGTCAAGCGATTGGTATGGACGATGGCTTTCCAGCCCCTTCTCCCCGAATAGGTGAAGAAAGGCGATCCCAACCCGCTCGGTCTCCATGATCTCAAAGACGATGAACCACTGGTGATCATCAGCTTTGATTTCCGATGGGAAGAGGACAGAGACGACTTTCTCATCAAATCGACTCTGCGCCGTTCGGTCGAGGAGATAAACGATTACGCGAGAGATCATTGGGCGGATCATCTTTGGCGATACCTGAACTATTGTTCTGAATGGCAGAGACCTTTCGAAGGATATGGTGAGGATAACTGGGATGTCTTGAAACGGGTTAGTAGGAAGCATGATGCCGAGGGATAGTTTCAGAAGGGTTGTGTGGGTGGTTTCAAGCTCGACGTTAAGCATGATGAGGATGAGCAGGTCTCCACGGCGAAGAATGAGTAGGAGGTTTGAAGACTTATTTCGATGAGAATGTATTTAGTTGGATATGAAGGTGCACGGTGCTGAGGGTTCGCGGAATATCATTCCATATTAACCATGGGTCAGGGCGAGTCGTCGATGAATTCAACGCGAAAACTCTGCCTCTTCGGTGGATAGCCTGTGAGCTGGTTCGCAAAAACCACCTGCTGCAACTGGGCCCCGCAACTCTCCCACCTCTTCCATTGGGATGGTTTCTGGGCTTTCTCTCGCAGCTTGCTTCATAACGAAGACAGGGATCTCTTCCAATCTTAAACAGCAGGAAAACATGACCCACCAGACTCTCTCATCGGTTTTAGTGACAGTTGGCTCAACCCTCTTCCCAGTTCTTACAGACCTTATCCTCTCCCCACCTTTCCTCGATCACTTATCCTCACTGGGCGTTACTCGACTTGTCATACAATATGGTCGAGCGGATATCCACCTTCCCCTCCTTGCTAACGATCGTGTCGACGGCGAAGGATTGACTCGATTCAGGTGGAAAGAGGTAGACGTGGACGTCATGAGGTTCACAGAAGATTTCGAGGGTTTGATCAAACGTTCCGAAGCGGTCATCAGTCATGCCGGTGAGGATTTCTTTTTGAAAACCATCCTTCCAGATCGTATACCGGTACTGAGAGAATGAGGATAGGGTCAGGATCGATCCTTACCGTGCTCAGAGCGCCGAGACCTTTACTCGTGGTACCGAATACGTCTTTGATGGACAATCATCAGGCTGAACTTGCCGATGCGTTGGGGAGGGAGGGGTATTTGAATGTATCCACAGTGGAGTGAGCTTTCATCGAGTACGACCGTCGAGTCGTATCTGATACTGTACTACGCAGAGATTTGAAAGGCAACGTAGGGGAATGGCTCAGAAACACCACCAATGGAGGGGTTCGGCCATTCCCTGTACTGGAGAAGGAGCGGTTCAAAGCGGTTCTAGACGAGACGGCGGGGTTCGAGCCGTAATCGAAGGGCGCGAAGATAACTTCAAGGCTGCAGTACAGGCTAAGGCCCCGACGTCCAGCCAGGAGAGACAACTGGACGACGCGTTTTGACCGACATCCTCCTCACCGGGTGACGTTCTCATACTAGGCGACAGATATGGTGCGCCGAGCGTACACTACCGACGACCCTGCTCAGCAGCCATCACGAGGCGTCGAGAGCGGCGAGAGCGGTCTTATGTAGATTATTCATCCGTTCGATCCTCTATACCACCCTCACTTCTGCTCTACAGCGATAAACCTACTGGTTTCGTGTATCAGCTTCGACCCACGATAAACAGCCTTTATTCAGCTATCAAGGTCGGGACCGAACTCACTCCATCTCGACCAAAACATCCCTCGGCAACCTCGCAACTTCCACACAACTCCTCGCAGGTTTACTCTCCCCGAAGAACTCCGCGTAAAGCTTGTTGAAGCTCGCGAAATCATCCATCGATTTGAGGAAGACTGTCGATTTGAGGACTTGGGAGGGTGATGAGGATGAGGCGGTAAGGATTGCTCGAGCGTTTCTGAATACCTGGGTCTGGGCGGTTGTCAGTGATATGGAACGGTGGGTCGATGGATCGGGGATAGGCCGAGAGGACTTACGGATTGAGAGGTGATTTCGGTACCTACTACTTGCATCGTTTGCGGGTCGAGGGGGATGCAGCCGGATGCGTAGATTAGCTGGACGGAGAATCGGATCATCAGCTTTTCTCGTGTAAAGGATGTCAAGGCGTACTCCGTTGTGCTTGACTGCCTGATCACGGCATTAGTGCGAGACGGGAGCAGCCTATGAAGTGCAGACCTGGACATATGGACCAATGGCAGCGGGAGCCTCTGTGATAGCAGTCATGTTAAGCAGGTCTAGATCAGGGATATGATGGGTACTCACTGTCAGTAGAAACGACGGTATACGGCGAAAACATCTTGATGTGAGTATTACTGAAGCGTCTCCTCGGACCAGTCGAGACTTCAGGGATAGATGATGTGGTGCGGAGGAGTTGAGGTCTAAAAGCGGTCCTAGCTATCATGCAGATGATATTTGTTCGTAACATTAACTTCTGCTATCCTGAGGGAAAACTTCGGATGGAACCAGCTACTAGATTTGCAAGTCAGAACCGCTACGAGCCTCCACCAGAGTTTCCTCTGGCTTCACCCTACTCAGGCATAGTTCACCATCTTTCGGGTCCTAACAAGTATGCTCCTGCTCAGACCTTGGGAAGAATCCAAAGGCCGGCCGATCGTGCAACCGAAACGGTATCCCATCCTATACTTTCATTGCGCACTTGGGTTTGACACCCAAATACTTGCATACTTGGTAGACTCCTAGGTCCGTGTTTCAAGACGGGTCGTTGAAGACCATGTCGTCAGCATCGGGACGATCAAAAAGGCACTCGCAGCAGCGCTCCTTGACGCATGAGTCAGCTACTTACGCAGTTCACCCACACGGCAAGGCAAACACACCACGAGAACCAGCTTTGAACGGCAGACCTCCGTCTAGCTCCCAATAGAGCAAAGGGACTATAACACTGACCCCGAAGGGACAGCTGCATTTCCCCAAGCTTTCTCTTAGCAGCCAAACGGATGCTGACCTGAGCCCTCCAGAGTGCATCCCTTCAAGCCTTGACGGCCGTCCAGGACTGATCTGAAGAAGCCCATTACTAGTCTCAAGCGTTTCCCTTTCGACGATTTCACGTACTATTTAACTCTCTTTTCAAAGTTCTTTTCATCTTTCCCTAACGGTACATGTTTGCTATCGGTCTTGTTCCCATATTTAGCTTTAGATGGAATCCACCACCCATTTTGGGCTGCATTCCCAAGCAACCCGACTCGTAGGAAGTACCTCAAGCAGCCAGAAGCAAGCAGAAGAAACGGGGTTCTCACCCTCTTTGACGCTCTTTTCCAAGAGACTTCTCCTGCTGCCCCAGCTGAGAGTACACACCTATTAACTACAATTCTGAAGGGAAGACCCCCACAGATTTCAAATTTGAGCTTTTCCCACTTCACTCGCCGTTACTAGGCGTATCCTTGTTAGTTTCTTTTCCTCCGCTTAATGATATGCTTAAGTTCAGCGGGTAGTCTTGCCTGATTTGAAACATTCCACTGGTGCAGAGGCTAACGTTTGATAGATGGAGGCTAGCACAAAGGCAAGCACACCACTCCAAAAGGCTCGACACCAGTTGTCTGGGCAAAGAGCCCAGGGAGCGCCTTTCCTTGACTGAGAGTAGGGTCCACGATCCTGAAATTCGAGATTCTCAGCATAGAGAGGGTCCATGTTTTGTTGTTTCATGCACCTCATACCTTTCCTTCTCTGGCGTGTACCATGCATGCCTTCACGTGCAAGAAGACCTGATTATGTGCTCCCGATGTCCCACCAGAATTCGGGAGTTGCGGCTCCTCACAATGTCTTCTCATATCCACCTCACTACCTCAACATGCCTGCCTGGCGACTGCGCCCTCCCGCCCATTTGGGATGGCGTTCCCTTCTCGTTCCAGATATGCCCGGACAGAGCTTCCCTCCCGAGCAGCGGCATCTGGACCCACATACCTCGCTCCCTCGAAATCAATCAGCCTCACGCTGTTCCCAGCCAGCCCGGTGCAAATGTGTCGGGTTTCAAGGTCCGCGTGAATGATTCCGGCCTCGTGCAGGGCTCGATATGCCTCAAGGATAGACGGACTGTACACAATCAGCGCGAAATACGAGGTGGGATGCGAGGGTTGGGGAGATGGAGAAAATGGGTTAGTAGGAAGGGAGGAGATTTGGGAGGAAGGACTGTTCGACATACCGCGTCGCCAATGGGATACCTTGCCAATCGTCTCCCAGCGCCTTGCCAACATCCTCAAGCACCATCATGACCACCGTCCTCATTCCCACCGATTGTCCGATATAAATTTTGTGCGAGGTCGGGACGAGAACACCCTGGAGCCGCTTAAGGTGAGTGAGGTAGAGCTCTATCTCCTTGCGAACGGCGGCCGTGGCCGAGGCTAGATTGTACGCGTCCGGCTCCTCCAGTGGGCTGAAGGTGTCGAGATCCGTGAGCTTGATGACGACGGGCTGTGAGGAGGGACCTAAATGAGCGGTAAATGTGTCTGAGAGACGCCCAGAGGCGAGATAGTGGCCGAGGCGGAGGTCGGGGGTAGATCTATCCGGCGAAGACAAAAGGGATGAATCGGTCGAGGAGCACGTTGTTTTAGGCGGGGATGGATAGGGAGGTGGGTGTAACGCGGTGAAATGGGTGGATGAGGTTTTACTGTCGAATTGGATCGCTCTCCAAGTCACGCCCAACCAATCTCGACCCCACAGGTCGTGTCGCGTCTCGTGGCCATCTGTAGGGGCAACCTGGTCGAATCGCGGATGGAAGCCGGGCACGACTTGACTCTGGGACGCCTTGTCAGTCGGTTTCCACCTGACAATCAGCAGGAGACGTACAGTAAATGCATCAAGAGAAAGTTCTACCACCATGTCGAACTCTTCGTCGAAATCTTCCGCCATCGCCGAAAGGCCTCCCGTTGGGAACGGCGGCGATAGTCCTGGTCTCAACTGGAGTTCTGATTTCCTCTGCCGCTTCGAGGCGGATAATTGGGGCAATAGGTTCGTAAGATGGGATATACCTGGTTGGACGAATCCTGGCATCTTTTCAGGGTGGACTGCGACGAGTTGGAGGGCAAACATCAACCTGAGAGGACTCCAATCCGGCTCGATGGAAGAGTAAAAATGACCGTGGACCCCTCGCAGTCCGGGAGACTCGCAGTCCGGGAGACTCAGGATCACGGGGTATGACCCCATTCACGAGGATGCGAGTAGGTGAAACGCGATGGAAGAGGATAAAGTGGTCCCAAGACGAGAGGACGTCGATGTGGGATTGATTGGCGTCCATCTCGAGCAAAATCTATGGCAAACGGATCATCAGCGTCTGAAGCCTGTCGAGAAGAAGCTGAATAGACTCACCTGAGAACACCATTTGTAGACGTGGTCCTCGAGATTCCGAGTGCGCAAAACGGGTATTCCATCCGCGTTCAGGCCCAACTCGACTCCCTCGGACCTCCTTGCCGCCGACTCGAACGACAACAGGTAGGAGGGATTGAACACCATGTTACGCTTGTATTCCCAAAGCATCCCAGCCTTTTGTACCGCCCCATCGTCGTCCACTTCCAGCACCTCAAGATCGGCCTTGCCGTGTCCACCCGCGGGAGCTCTCGCCATTTCCCACGACTTGTAGCGAGGTAAGCGTCCGTCGACGAATATCTCGGGCGTTTCGATGAGGATGCGAGAGAGGCCTCCATAGATTTGGTAGAGGAGGGGGTAGTGAGCAGACTCGTCGACCGCCCCATCAGTGCGGATGAGGAGGTAAAAAATGGGGAGACTCTGGGCGAAGGTAGGAGGGACGGGGGCTTCCGCGACGAGCATGTCGGCAAGCAGTCCGGAGAGAGCGTCGAGGACCGAGTCGGAGCGTTCAAATGTGATGATGGGATCTCGAAGGGTCGGATCCGCCGCTAGAATGCAAGCGGCGACGAGACGGAGGTCGACGGTGGTAGTTTCGACGGATGCGGCAGGCGATGGAGCGGTGGGTGCCCTACATATCCCGCGAGGTGGGAAGACGTGATGGGCTAGCAGGTTCTGCAGCGACGACGAGGAAGACATATTGAGGCGATGGGAAACGAAAGGAATCGGTATTTACGAAAACCTCGGGGGACACTCCTCCACACTACCTTTAAGTCAGTCACCCAACCATCCTCACATACGCACACAACCAAAACCTTCCACATCCATTCATTAGCCATTTCCTTCATCAATCAACCACATCTTACAACTACGATAACTGACGCGACTCCAACCAACAATAACGTCATTCCCCTACTTCCGGGACACCCCCCTTTATGGGACACCTCTTACATATCGATCAATATTCATCTCCGAAGCTGTCTAGACCATGCACGTCATAGTCTAAAAGCCCCAGGACGGTGTGGACATC
>JAABUH010000976.1_pt1 | contig 35625 bp, 43 predicted proteins | sample 5559121 | NCBI WGS metagenome assembly JAABUH01 (sample SAMN10711871, study PRJNA513364) | rock metagenome | isolation source: Antarctica rocks | place: Antarctica: Victoria Land, Battleship Promontory nord | collected 2015-12-28
GGAGCATTCTGCGAAAGCGCCACGGTGGCAAAGGACGCGGACGAGGCACTGACCATTATCGCTGGCCCAATGCCTACTTCGACGCCCACGGGCTGTTCACCATGATCGCGGCCCGGAAGGCGGCAGGGTATCCCCGATGAGGAAACAACCGACTGGAGAGCCGGATGCGGGAGATCCGCATGTCCGGTTCGGTGGGGAGGGGGCTTCGGCCCCCTTACCCAATCGGGTGTGGCGGCATGCGTCGGCCTGAGAGTCGCGTACGTCAACTGTATTGGTCTACTCGGTGGTCGGCTTCACATCGCCGCTGATCGGCACCCCTTCGGTGGACACCACCTCGATGTCCTCGCGGCGAATGTCGCCGCTGACCATCTGGGTCTGGGTCAGTTCGCTTTTTTTAATGCGAAGCACCTCTTTGACGATGGTCTTTTTGACCAGTATCTCTTCCATCACGGGCACTTCGATGACATCACCCAGGTCTCGGATTTGCCCGGTGACCATGGGTGAATCAGCGTCGTAGTCGCCGTTGCTCTCGGTGACAACCGGAGGTGTCGGCGCCCGATTGCTGTTCTCGGCAATTGGCGAGACCGCCGGAACCTCCTCGGTGACGGCGTCCTGGCTGACTACTTCCTGGCTAGCCGGTGCTTCGTCTGGCGCGGTATCTTCGATACCGTCGCCGCTGGCGTAGTAGGAGCGAACGCGTTCCAGCGTATCGCTCTCCAGGCTGTCGCTGCGACCAATATGCGGCGACTCCTCGATCATGTCCTTGACGTAGGGCACCCGAAGCCCATCGTCGGTCATTTCTGCTTGATCGACGGGGACGAGTCGGTGTTTGGGCAGCAGGCCGCCCATGTTGACTTCGATCAAACGGGGTGTTTCGTTGTCATCCACGTAGGTGCGATCCACGGTGCCGATGTGCTCGCCGCCCGCGTCGACGACCTGTGCGCCGTCGTAGTCGTTCATTACTGCGTTACTCCTGCCTCACGGTCGACCGCCCGATGGTATCGCTCGCCGACGGTTCCGCCCAGCACGGCGGCCGCGATCATCACCAGCAGCGTTACCGCGAGCGAGATGGCGCCGGCAGCGGTCAGCGTCTGAGTGTTGATGTTGAGATGAACCTGATTGGCGACGTTAAAGCGGGTGCCGAGGGCACTGCCGGCTATACCCAGGACGATGGCCGCGATGATGGTCCAGATGACCACCCCAAAGCCGTTCTTCGCGCCGCTATAGCGAGCCATGCGGCCCGCCGTGTACCCGCCCAGATAATAGGCCAGAAAGAGCGCGATGAGTGAGCCGACCAGGGCGCCAATCCCCAGATTCTGGGTGGTGTTCGAGACGGTGCCGCCGATCTTGGGCACGGCGGTGCCCATCTGATAGCCCACGGCGCCAACGACAGCGCCGACCACACCCAGGAAAAGAATCGTGAAAAAGGTAGCGACCGCGAAACCCATCAGGTCGCTCCCCCAAAAGAAGCCGCCGTAATGCTCGCGCAGGAATCTGGCCCGCTCGGCTCGAATGCCGGCAGTGCTCCGCACGGATTCGACCGGTGCTTCCGCCACGATGGGCTCGATTGGTTGCGTGGTGCGGATGATGGTTGGATCGTCCGCTGGCTGGTCCTGCTCGATTGGTCCGGCGTCGGCTGGCTGTTCCTCCTGGCTCGCAGTTGCGCCATTGCTCTGGTCGTCTATCTTTCTAGCCACTGCCTGCCTCCTCGGATGCAAAAGGGGGAGAGCCGGATGGCCCTCCCCCTGTGGTCATCGACGGTATTCGCGAAGGATACCGACTTATTCGCTTATCGCCTGGTATTGTCAGTTCGAGTGGTGTCGTTGGTACGATTGCCCATCGTGTCGTCAAGCCCCTCGGTCTCCACGTCTTCGCGGCGTACATCGCCGCCGACGGTTTGGGTCTCGGTACTGACTTGCTTGTTCAAGCGGACCTCACCGGTCACCTGCGATGACTTGCCGACGACCGCTTCTTCGCGCGTCACCGGAACCTCAATCTCTTGCTCACTGAAGGCATCGCCGGGAACGTCGGCATTGTCGGCGGAGACCCGCTCGATGGTGACCTCTTCGCGTCGCAACTCGACAGGGACTTCCTGATGCTCGGTTCGAACCACCTTGCGGAGCCGGACCCGGCCGGACTCGACCTCACGCTTACCGACCTGCAGTTGTTCCTCGCTGAGGACCACTCCTGCCTGGTCATCTTGAGCCGCGAAGCCAGTGTTGCCGCGATCGGTGCGAGTGGTATCGACATCGCGGTCGGTGCGGGTCGTCTCATACTCGCGATCGGTGGTGCCGGTCTGGTAGTTATCCGTAGTACCGCCCGCCAGACCGGTGGGGCTGGCCGCATCGGAGCGCTGGATCCCGTAGTAGCTGTAGACCTGCTGCTCCTGCTCGTTGCTCAACTCTTCGTCGCCGCCGTAACTGGGAGCGTCTTTGATCAAATCGTGATCATAGGGCACAGTGATCGTGCCATCGGCAATCTGGGCATCGGCGGTGGGAATGATGTGCGTCTTGCCCATCAGGAAACCCATCTTGACACCCACAAACTCGAGTGCGCTGGTCGCATCATCAACCCACACGTTATCGACAGTGCCAATCTTGTGGCCGTGCGAGTCCATTATTTCAGCGCCGAACATCTGTGCCGGATCCTGAGTTCCTGTATTATTCACATCTTGCTCCTTGTTAAGCTCGTCCCTTATCCCGGTTTGGGTCGTGTGACCCTATACACCTGAAACGCATAGAATGCAACTTGCGTGCCACGTCGCGGAGACTGTGGCACGCAAAGCTGCTGTGGGTTAGGAAGTCAATCCTTGCTCGCCGGCAGCGTCCTTGGCGGCATCCTTGGCGGCGCCAACAGCTTGCTGGGCAACCGCTTGTACGGCCTGCGCCTTCTCGGTGACGGTATGCTGGGCCTGGTTCATCAACTGGTCGCGCTGCTCACCCATCAGTTGGTTCTCTTTATCGGTTTCCGGGATGGACAGGCCCACCGCGAGACCGGTGGCCAGGGCGATCGCGCCGACCGCGAGCGGCGTACTCTGCAGCATCTGCTGCAGCCCGCTCTGTGCTCGCTGCGCGCCGTACTGCGCCTGGTGGGCCAGTTGGCCCGCCTGGTCCTGCACCTGGCCAGCCACATTCCCCACGGTATCCTGCACCTGGCCAGCCACATCGCCGACCTTGTCGGTCGCCTGGCCGGCTACGTCGCTGACCTTATCCTGCACCTGGCCCACAGCGCCGCCGATCCCTGAACGCTGATCGCCGGACCCGCCATAGCCCTGCTGGCTACCATACCCGGTCGGATAGTCGCTGCGTTGGCCGCCCCCATAGGGGGTCTGGTAATCAGTGCGCTGACTGCTGTCATAGCCGGTCTGATAGTCGGCGCCCGGAGCATACCCGGCGTCGTAATATCCCTTGCTGGTGTACCCCTGCCCATACCGAGAACCACCGGCGTTCGAGTATGAGCTCCTCGATTTTCGATTGCTCAGGTAGAGCCAACCGAGACCGAGGCCGGCCAGTGCGGCGGGCACTGGGTTCTGGCGAATCGTCTCGAAGATACCGGAGCCCATGCCCTTGACGGTGTCACCGGCGTTGGACACCGCTTCCATCGCCGTGTCGCCGGCGTTTGATACCGCTTCTTTGGCAGTATCGGTGGCGTTACTTACCATGTCCTGCGCCTTTCCAATGGTCGCCTCGCGAACCGTATCCTTGGCCTGCTGGGCCAGGTTCTCGGGGCTCAGTTTCTCTTGAATCGCGTCGATGGTACTGCTCAACTGCGAACGAGTATCCTCGATCTGCGCCTTACTCTTCTGGATCTCTTCGTCGTCTTCCTCAGGCGGGGTATCCGTGTCGTTATCGAGGTCGCTATACGTGGCTCCGGTAGCAAGTTCCTCGCTATAGAACTCGGGATTGCCCTCGCTGTACGGCTGGCCAGTGGCCAGGCCAGCGGGATAGGCGCCCGCTCCGGTCAAACCGACCGGCTGAGTATCGAGGTCGCGTGCATAGGCATCTTCCTCGACCGCGTCGCGCGGGTCTAGCTGGTCTGCTGCTTTGCCCATGTGGCATCCTCCTGCAGGGTGGCAATGGTCTCTTTAGGAGCGAGACTTTCACGTTTGAGATGATTCAGGCCACTGTAGATCAGGTAGGCGCCGAGGCCGGCAACCGCCAGCCCCACCAGGAGGGCCGAGAGCCACCAGTAGACCCCGAGCTGACCGAGCGCAATAATGACCGTCGCGATCAGTGCCAGCAGGCCGGCGTAGGCCACCGCGCCACCCGCCGCCATAAATCCCACGTCCTTGCCCATTCGAGCGGCCTTGTGGCTCATCTCGGTTTTGGCCAGCTCCACTTCCTGGCGAACCAGCGTGGACGTCTCGCGACTCAGATCGGCGAATAGTTCGCCCAGGGAAGGCTCACTCGCGGTAGGGGGACGCTCGTCTTTAGCGTGATCGACTTGATGTGCCATCGGTGGTCCTCATTCCCGACTCTACTTCGACCGTCGGATCATCGGTCATGAAATCCGCGCCGTGGCCCGCGAAGCCCGGCGACAGATCGTCGGGTGTGGTACCCGGACCGGAAATATCATCGTACTGATGCGGCGCCGCGCCCGAGCTATAGGTGCCCTGGCTCTGGTAGCCATAGTCATACGCACCGCCGCCGTAACGCTGCCCGCCGTATCGCTGCCCGCCATACTGCTGCCCGCCATACCGGCTACCGCTGTACCCAGAACTCGGTACAGAACTCTTCAGGAAGCGCGCGGCCAGCAGCCCCAGCGTGAAGGCGCCACCTAAAAATACCGCGCTGTTGCGTCGAGCGAAGCTCTCAGCTTCCTGCACCAACTGGTCGGCGTTGCGCCCCTGAAGGTAGCTAGAGAAGCCGTCCAGCCGTTCGGCTGCCGTGTTCAACACTGTAGCGGCCGGTCCCACATTCTGAGTCTGCAAATTCTCGCCACCCTGACGGAGCGCCTGCGAGATCTTTGATGCCTGATCGGTGATCTGACCCTTCTGGGTCTCGAACATCGAGCGAGCCTGATCTTTGGCCTGGCCGGCAACCTGGCCGGCGGTCTGCTGGGTCTGTTGGAGTGCCTGCTGGGAGCCCTGTTTCACCTGATCGGTGAGTGGACTTCCGGTGTCACTGTCCCCCGAATTCGGGGGGAGCGTGGGCGGAGTACCCTCCATAATCATTCCCCTTTCTTAAGACCTCCTGTATCGTGGCACATACACTACCGTGCCTGGCCATATATAGAGCACAAAGCGTGCCAGGAATCGGGTGCGAAAAAGCGCCAAAATGGTCAATTTGGCGCACTTCGGGACGGCAGGCCCACTCCAAAAGGGGTAGTTTGGGGCAGTTTGCCGTTGCGTGACTCCCGCGGGGGCAGGCACAATTGGGCAGCTCTGAACGTGGGAGGCAACCCCTTGATTCGCACGCATCTGATGCCGGTCCTGGCTCTAGGACTATCCCTCTTCTCCTTGCCCCATACCGCCGCGGCCGCCGGCCTAACCGGCCATGACGTCAATCGTCTAATGCGCTCTCAGGCGCCATCAACCGCACAACTCCTGCCGGGCGCCACGAGCGCACCGGCGGCCAGTGCTCTGCATGCCAGCGTACTCAGCCTGTTGGCGACGATTAACCGCGATCGGGCGGCGCTCCGGCTGGCCCCACTGGCGCTGGACCGCCGGGAATCGCACTGCAGCAAACAGCACTCGAGACACATGGCAGCACTGAACGCCATCTCGCACGATCAGTTTCCGGCAGACATCTGCGTCAACCATCAGATGAGTGGAGAGAACGTGGGCATGGCCTCGGGCGCGCCGGGTGATGCTCTACCCACACTCAACCAGATGATGCTGGCTGAAGGACCCTGCCCTGGCTCCTGCTCCTCCAGTGCATGGATGCAGCACGGCCATTACCTCAACCTGATGAGCGCGACCTTCCATCACGTGGGTTTGGGTGTCTTTGTGCGGGACGGCCAGACGTGGTTAACCGAGGACTTCACCAGCTGAACCAGGCGCACGCTCACCGGCGTCGAGCACGCCGCCCAGCCAGCGTGAGAGGTCGAGCATTTCCGGCATACTGACTGAGTGCGCCACCGGATACTCGCCATAGGTGAGATTCACGCCAAGCCGCTTGAGCAGGTCACGCGAGAGATGGGCGTATTCCAGGGGCACGACGGTATCAGCCGTGCCGTGCGCCTGGAAGAACGGCCGGCCAGGCGGCCGCTCGGCCGGATAGGGCCGGTTCCCCTCGGGCGGCAGATAGCCGCTGATCATGATGCCGCCGGCCAGAAGGGACGGTTCGAGCAGCGCCATGGCGCCCGCCATGGCTGCACCTTGACTGAAGCCGCCCACGTACATCCGGGACGGGTCGAGGGTATAGGCCTCGATGATCTCAATGAGAAAGCCACGGAGTAGATCGAACGCCGCTTCGATGCTCGTGCTGCCCAGTCCGGGTCCATCACGTGCGAACTCATACCACGAGAAGCCGCCGTAACCGTGCGACAGCGGGCCTCGAGCCGACACCACCGTGAGCCGCGAATCCACCTGCGGCGCTAACCCCATCAGATCGTCCTCGTTGCTGCCCAGGCCATGCAGCAGCAGCAACCCCGGATGCGGCGCTGCTCCCACCTTCGCCGGCTGCACCCGATGAACTAGCGAAAACTCCCCCACGACTCTCACCCCCGTGTGTCTCTCACCCCCGTGTAGGTCTTTCACCCCCGTGTCGGTCTTTAAGGATACTGTAGAGATCACCCACGTCGAAGTGGACGTGGGTCGGTGAAACCGTGGTTGCAGTGAAATAGGAAGAGGGGCAAGCCCGGGAAGGAGAGGTCCGGGCTTGCCCCCAGGAGCAAGGAAAGGAGATTGATTGGATCTCTTGTAGTACACCATCTGCACGCGGTGTTGCCGAGAGGCAAAGGTCCCATCTTTCAAGGGACTTTCGACGGGTGGACGGAGTTGTTCGACAGGACGCGCGGGCGGGCGCGAACAGAGCGGGTTGAATCCTACTTACATACTGTGATGAAACACCGTGATCAGCCCGATCACGATGACTGCCACTGTCGCCAACAGCAACACCAGACAACCCAACACCAGGATGGCTTTGGCACGATCCTGCTGCGGAGCGGAATCCGATCCGGGGGGCACGGGGCGAACCGGGGGGGCATCTCGCCAGTCGCCGATGCGGGTAACCAACTGGTAGGCGCCGCCGGGTTGACGCCGATATTGCCACACGGCGCCGGCATCGGTACTCCCACGCAGGTAGGCGGCCACCGGCTCGCGCATGACCCGCCAGAAGTGCTGCTCAAGCTTCTCGACCGCGTCGCGGATGGAAAAGAATCCGATTTCCCGGATGAGGTCATCGGGATCGTCGGGGCGCAGGTCGCCGCGCCATCCGGTTACCTCAAACACGAAGACCGTCATGCTCTGGCCCGGCTCCGGCACTTCACCGATCTGGGTTGGTTGGCCGGTGGGATTCTGCAGCTGAACGGTATAGAGCAAGGGACCGATCTGGTCGATCTCCAGCCCGGTTTCCTCCCGAACTTCCCGCGCCAGCGCCTCGGTCAGCAGCTCACCGCTCTCCAGCATGCCTCCCGGCAGGGCCCAGGCCGGACCCGGGTCATGGGGGCCCTGTTGCTGGACCAGCAAGACCTGCTCGCCCTGCCGTACGACCGCGGCCACGACCAAACGGGATTCTTCTGATCGGCTGGTGTCGGCGCTCTGGTCCACGATCCGCATGCCCCCACGGCGTACTACTCATCACGGCCTTCAAGGTGCCGGGCAGGTGAGACGGGCCCATGCCTACCTGGGCACCCAGTTCAGCCGGCGTTGCAGTGCCGGCAGTGGTCGCAATGACCCGGCATGCCTTCCTTAATACAGGGTAGCTGTAATACAGGGTAGCTGTTCTGCGACCATGATCGTCACCTCTTCCCTGATGCTGAATGAAGCGGTGATACTGAATGAAACTGTCCGACCAAACCCAGCCGTCGGTGGAAGTTCCGGAGGTAGGTGCTGCCCGGTACGGCGCTCACGCTGCCTGCGTCTGGTACCATCGCAGAGGTGCCCAGACGTTTGCGCAGAGAGGGAAGTCGATGGTGCGTTGGTCAAGGCTTGCCGTGGTCCTGCTGGCGTGCGGCGTGCTGGCGCCGCCGGCACGGGCTCAAACCGTTGTCCCACGATCGTCGGTGGTTACCGGCGCGATCGCCTACTCGCAGAACTTCAACGTCTATCAGATGAACGCGCTGGGAGGGAATCGGCACGCCCTCACGGCCCGCGGCACCGGCTATCGCGGGATCTACTATCCGGCATACTCCTATTCGCCGGACGGCAAGTACCTCCTCCTGGTGCGCTCCGATCACGGCGCCGGCTCGTTGCTGCTGCTGAATCCCAATGGCTCCGTACTGCGCACGCTGGCCCGTATTCCGGTAGACACCGATTTTGCTCCAGCCTGGGCGCTGGACAGCGACAGAATTGTGTATATCGCCTCCGAGCCGGCGCGGTACCGGCCGGCGCACGTGGCAGTGGACAGTGTCGATCTGCTCGGTCGCAAAGCCTATCTCTGGAGTTACTCCAGTGTGGGGCTGTGCGACGGCGCTATCTTCGATCCGGCGGAGACGCTGTATGACGAGCAGACCGGTGGGGCTGTGCAGGTGCCCACCGTGCAGTGGAGGGTGGCGACACATCTCGCGGTCTACACCGGCAGTTGTGGCGGTGGAACGGTCTATGTGGCCAATACTCGATCGCATGTCAGCAGGCTACTGAACACCCGGTGGGCGGAGGCGGCGCTCTCTCCGTCGGGGCGGCTGGCGATGACACAAGTATCGCGCAACGGCTCGCACGTGCTGCTGACCTACGCCTATCCGGGCGCACCGGTGCGCAGCGTGGCGGCAGGCGAGCTGCCCCTCTGGTCGCGCGACGGAAAATTCCTGTACTTCGTGAACCGGACACCCGGAATGGTCCTGGCATTGCGCAACCCGGCGAGGCAAGCGGTGACCTCGCAGACCTACACCAGCGCCATATTCCGGGCCAATGGGGACGGTGGCCACCTGCTTCGCCTGGTGTCCGACGATGCCTATGGCTTCGGCCCGCTGAGCCTCACGCCGGATAATCGGTCGTTGGTCTTCAGCCGGGTCGACAACCTCTGGCGCCTGTGGAACCATCGTCTCCCGAACGGCTCCTATACTGATGCTCAGCTTCGCCAGTACGGCCCGCGGGTCTCGATTCAGCGCTTCATCAGCGGCCAAACAGCCCTGACGCTGGCGCTGGATGCCGCACGGCCGGCTGTGCAGCCGTGATGGTGTTATCGCCGGTACCAGCCCGCGGCTGCGTGGAGAAACATCACACCATCCAGTAGCACCTGAAGCCCTTGCTGGGTCGATTGGTTCCCGGCGTAGTACGTTTGGGCGGCGGCGTACAGCCGCCGGATCTCTCGGCCGGGCGAATCGTCTGCCGGCAGCAGTTCGATTGCGCGGTCCTTGGGCAGACGCCACACCGCCAGCGGGTCGTCCGTGTAGCAGGTGAGCACCTGATACAGGACGGGCCATACCTCGGTGAGGAGCAAGCGGACACGCCGCGCCAGGTTGCCCGCGCCATAGCCGAGCAACTCGTTGGCGACCGAGGTGTGCACCGACCGAGGATCGGCCAGGCGGTGGTGCGCCCGGGCGCGTAATTGCTCTGCAGTGGCCACGGGAACCGGCAGCCGGCCTGCCACCATGTGAAACGCGCCGGGAATGGGGCCGACCCATTCCTCCCTTCCTTGCCGGCTGATCTTGAGCGGATAACACTGAATATAGCTGTACGGTGTCATGTCGATGGCCGACAATTCACGATGAATCGCCGTACCCACTTGGAATGGCAGTTGGCCGTCTGGATCGAATGCCGCATCTGCCAGGTAGAGTTGCAGGTCTACATCGCTGCCGCCCGGAAGGTAGCTACCTTTCAGTGCCGAGCCGTGCAGCAGCAGACCGATGAACCACGGGGCGGTGTGGCGCAGATAGATCTCAGCCGCGCGATGCACGATCTGGCGCGCTTCGAGTGGCACCGGCGCCGTGTCGATGGCGTCCAGTAAACGGTCGGTCACGGACGGTTGGCGGCGACACCGATGCGTAACCCCTCGCGGACGGAGTGCAGCGCGGCTGCTACGTCATAGCCTTGGGCGCTGGTCAGCTCCAGCGTCTCCACGATCAAGCGTTGATTCACCTCGACCGCGTGCCTCAGGTCAGTCAGGGTAAACATCTCATCGATCCGCGCCGACAGTCCGTCCGGCTTGAGCGGGAGATCGAGCGATCGTTGGTCGGTCCACTTCAGGTCCTGATCCCAACGATGATTGATGGCGAATAGCACGCGTAACAGGTTCTGCATATCCCAGAGAAAGCGCATGGCGAGCCCCATGTGTTCACCCCGCGCCGCCAGCGCCCAGCGCACCCCTGGCACGTGGGGATCGGCCCAGACGGCGGTTTCGTCAGCCACGATGCGCTGGGCCAGGCCGTCTGGATAGTGAGCCAGCGTGGCCTGCCAGTTCGCCAGCGCACCCGCGGCGCGTAAAGGGATGGCCTGAGCCACGGTCCACCCCATCTCCAACCGTGCCGGTCCGACGAACTCGCCCGCCGCCAGCCCACGTACCAGTTCACTGAAGTCGGTGAGCGTGGCCCAGCCGGCCTCGGCCCAGATGTCGCCAAAGCGGCAGACAGTCCAGTGAAAGCGGCCGGCATCCTCTTCCCAGGTGTCCGGCTGGATGTCGCTGGCGCCCATCGTTTGCAGCCAGGCACGCCACTGCTCGGCACGCGGCAGCTCGTCCACCCAGAGGTTTATCTCGATGTCCGAGAAATCATCGGCCCGTCCCCGTGCTGCGGAGCCGGTGAGGGCGATCTCCTGACCCAACTCTGGTGGGCAGGCGTCTGCCAACCTGCGGGCCAGATCGAGGCGTAGCCGGCTCGCTTCGGTCGCATCGGTGGGTAGCTGGTTCATGCTATGGTCCTTCTAGCTGGCAGGAAATAAGATGCGGCGAAGTCCGCAGCCACTGTTCGCCGATGACGGGGGCTACGCCGTGGTCATGAGGTTATGAGCGGACAGTGTCATGCCGCACCGTTCCCGCCACAATGCGTCCCGCCCCGATGCGTAGCATCGATCTTCAGATCGTCTGGCGGAGGCGCCGCGAGCAAGCGCCGGCGCCGGCCCGTCCCACGGGCGTACCGTGCTGCGCCATCTCGCCGCCGCAGGACCAGCGTCCGCCTGACACGCTCCTCCCCCTGCGCACGGATCCGGTCTCCCACCACAGAGCGGAGCAGGGAAGCACACCCGTGGGTGACTCGACCATCCCACCCCACCAGCGTAGGCGAGAAGCAGCATGGTGGGACGGCCCAGGACCGGCGCTCCCGCGCGGCCCTTCCCTCGATGGTCTGAAGACCGATGCTACGGAGGATCGTGGCCGGGTGGTAAACCGGTGTGCGCACACCCTCACCAAAGGGTCCGCTCACGGAGTCATGAGCCTCGGGCGTGCGCGGTCTGCCATGCCGAGTGCGGCCCACTGCACGATGTCGTGCCCAAAAATCACGCGGGCCTTCTCGTCTTTGGCAATCTGGTGGAGGCGAGCGATGCTGTTCCGGGCGGATGTCACGTCGGCCACCGCCCCGAGCTTCCCGGTACGCCAGTGCTCTTCGGTGTACACCGCGTCCCAGGTGAAGAGCCAGGGCTGTTTCCCCAGCCGCACCAGCATGGACTGGTGACCGGGCGTGTGGCCGGGCGTTAGCAGCATTTCAACACCGGGCAGAGGGCTCCAATCGCCCTGCACGGGACGAAACTGCAAGCCGGGAGCATCCCACACCGGCAGATACTCCTGTTCACGAGCGACGGCCAGTTCCGCCTCCTGCACGGCAATGGTCACGCCTGAAAAGAGCGTATTGCCGCCTGCATGGTCGAAGTGCAGGTGAGTATTTACCACCAGATCAAGATGTGCGGGGTCGAAGCCGGCCAGGCGAAGCTGCCGGTCCACACGCTCCTCAGCCGCCACGTTGGGACGAATCCAGCTTGGGTCGATATCGTAGTCACGGTGCAGCGCGTCAGGACCGCCGGCCGTGCTGGGCGGCAGGCCGGTATCGATTAGCACGGCGTGCCCATCCCGCTCAAGCAGCACCTGCATGCAGGGCAGGGTGACGCGCCGGTGCGAGTCATCGCCCGGATGGATCACCGAGCGATCGGCGTCCAGCGTGCCGCCGGAGAGGAGATAGAGGTTTAGCTCTCCCACTCGTCGCCCTCCTCTTCGTCATAGAGACGGTCCAGGCGCTGCTCCAGTCGGGCCACCGTGGCCCAGAGGGTCTCCACCGACGCTACCAGATGTGCCAGCACCCGCAATAGCTCGACCACGGCCGGCTGCGCCTCTTCCCAGGTACTGGATTGTAGGTCACGAATTTGTTGCAACAGGTAATCGCGATCGGCCGGAGCACCTTCGGCCTGCCGAATCGTGGCCTGGCGCAGTAGGCGATCAATCTCCTGCTCACTGAAGACGCGCCGCAACTCGTCCAGCACCTCGTCGAGTGGGCGATTGGTATCCATGGGTCATTATGGGGCCATAGCCACCAGATGAACGTCAGTTTTGACACCACCACCTGTGGTTGCTAGTGTAGAGTCATGCAGCATGATCGTGTTATCGCCGACCTCACCAAACTTGGCCTGACCAGCTATGAAGCACGCGCCTATGCTGCCCTGACCGGGCGTGATTCCTTCACTGCCGCCGAAGTCTCGCGGGTAGCCGGCCTACCTCGGCAACGAATCTACGATGTCCTGGCCAGCCTCCTGGAGAAAGGGTTAGTCTCCACCCGCCCTGGCACGGTCATCAAATACTCCGCGACCGAACCGACTCTGGCCATCGAGCAATTGCTCTCAGTTCGGCGGCAGCAGTTGGAAGCGCTGGAAGAGCAGGCAACCGCACTGGTGGACGAGTTGGCGCCGGCCTATCGCGCCGGAAAGCAGGAGACCGACCCCCTGCAGTACATCGAAGTACTCCGCGACCGCGGGGCGATTAACGCTCGCTTCGACGAATTGCAGGCGGGAGTGCAGCGCGAGATTCTGGTCTTCACCAAACCACCGTACGCCAAGATGCCGCAGGAGAATGTCGAGGGACTGCGGGTAGCACGGACCGTTACTGCCCGCAGCATGTACGAATACTCTCTGTTCGACGATCTAGCCGCCACGGAGGGCGTCCGTCGCTTCGTCGAGGCCGGTGAGCAGGCGCGGGTCGCCCCTGAACTGCCGCTCAAATTGGTGATCATCGACGAGACGATCGTCATGTTTGGGATGGAAGATCCCATCGCCGGCAGCTCCGATCTCACCATCGTGGTCGTGGACCATCCATCGCTGGCCACCGTGTTGAAGATGGCCTTTACCTCCTACTGGAATCAGGGCGTGTCCTTCGATCAGGCTTACGAGCGCTTGGTGCTGGCCCGCTCGCAAAGCGCCTGATCCTCCCCGAGACACCGTGCCACGGCGCCGCTTGTTGCAGGGACACCAGACAGTCATACTATAAGCTGTCGATCCAAGAACAGCACGGCGCCTCCCTGCATCCGGGGTGATGGTCGCCGGGGAGAAGCAGCGATGCCCGATTCACCTGGCTCCGTGATCCGCCATCCAGAACGGCTCGCCGCGCTGCGGGAAACCACTCTCCTGGACACACCGGCCGAAGAGGCCTTCGATCGACTCACCCGTTTAGCGGCACGGATTCTCCATGCACCGGCTGCCCTGGTATCCCTGGTCGACGAGGATCGCCAATTCCTCAAAAGTCGCCTGGGGCTGCCTGAACCGTGGGCCTCGCTGGGCGAGACTCCCCTCTCGTATTCGTTCTGTCAGCATACCGTGGCATCCGGCGAGCCGCTCATTATCCAGGACGCTCGCGACCATCCACTGGTATTCGACAACCTGGCGATCGCCGAGCTCCAGGTCGTGGCCTATGCGGGAATCCCCCTAATTACCTCCAATGGACAGGTGCTGGGCAGCTTCTGCGTACTGGACGACCATCCACGCATCTGGACTGAGGACGAGATCGCCATTTTGACCGACCTGGCCGGCGCCGTGATGAGCGAGATCGAACTGCGTGCCGCCACCCTTGAAGGACAGCGGCAGATGGCAGAGCGTCACCAGCTCCAGGCCGAGCGCGATCTGCTGTCGTCGAGCGAGCATGAAGCCCGCATGCGCGCCGAAGCGTCGGAAGTGACTCTGGCCGCCGTGGTCGAGCGGGTGCCGGCCGGCATCGTCCTGGTCGACCGCGAGGGTACGGTGATGCTGATCAACGAGGCAGGACGGCGCATCAGTGGTGGGGCGCCGGACGGCTCACTTCCCATCCTGGATCAGGTCGGTCTCTATCGCCCTCGTGAGTTGGTTTCAGGACGGCTGCTCCAGCCGGAGGAAACTCCCCTCGGTCAGGCCTTGCGCGGTACGGTGGTCGAAGGGGCCGAGTACGTCTTCCAGCGCGCCGGAGATACGTCGGAGGTGTGGCTGCAAGTGTCCGCGGTGCCGCTGCTGAACGCCGGGGAAGAGATCATTGGAGCCGTGGCGGTGTTTACCGATATCACCGATCGCCACGTGCTTGAACGGCAGAAGGAGGCGTTTCTGGCCAGCCTGGCCCACGATCTGAAAACACCGCTCACCTCCATCAAGGGCTTCGCCCAGTTGCTTGAGCGGCGACTGGGGCGGGAGGATACCGTCGATCTAGAGCGGACTCAACGCGATGTGGCTCAAATCGTGGCCACCTCGGCGCGCATGGTTGCGCAGATCGACGAGTTGCAGGACATCGCGCGGCTCCAGGTGGGCGAGGTGTTAGCCCTCGATCGCTGCCTCACCGATCTCCCCATGCTGGTGGAGCAGGTGCTCGACCACTATCGGTCCATCGTCGGCGACCATACCGTTGTCCTGAACGCGCCACCAGCGCCGGTGATCGGGACCTGGGACCCGGTCCGGCTGGAGCGTGTGGTGGTAAACCTTCTCTCCAACGCCGCCAAATACAGCCCGCCAGACAGCAGTATCACCGTGGAGATCGATCGCGAGCAATCGCCGGACGGCCGCTCCTGGGCGCTCTTGCGCGTCAGCGATCAGGGCGTCGGGATTCCTCAGGCCGAGCTGTCCCGCGTCTTCGAGCGCTTCTACCGGGCCAGCAACGTACAGGAAACCACCCCCGGCGCCGGCATCGGCCTGGCCGGCGTCCGCCAGATCATCGAACAACACGGCGGCGCCGTTACGGCCGCGAGTCCCGCCGGAGCCGGCGCCACCTTCACCATCCGCCTCCCCCTCGACGAGACGGATACCGCTGTAGGCTAAGCTTCAACCCGCCGGAATTGATTCTCCAGAGCCGTTCAAAGACAGAGTCCATGCTCGTCAGCGCTGTCAGGTTGATCGCGTCTGCTCCACCCACCGCGCCCGCCACGTGGCCGGCTCGAAAGGATCGGGCCAGTATTCGGTCTGTCGGACGATCCGGCCGTCGCGAACCTCGGAGAACGTTATCACCCGACCGGAGACCGTCCCGTCCGTGACCGTAACATCGGTAACCACGCCGTTGCTATCCGCCACCAAGCGGTGCAGCGTGAAACGCCAGCGGCCGGTCGCCGGATACTGCTCGTTGATCGCCACGAAGTTGGAACGACCGCGGATGCGCTCGCCCGACTGCGGCCACTCCAGCACAAACTCGTCGTGCAGCAACTCCCCGGCTGCCTGGAAGTCATTCTCGCCCATAGCCGCCCAGAACCGCTCGACCACCTGCCGGCTCGCCACGTCGCTCATCCCTATCACTCTATCACTGTCCTTTGGAAGATGATGAGCGGACAGGCAGGGGAAGCTCTGGCAGAACATCGAGAGCGATCATTCTTTCCAGCGCCGCCATAGTGGCACGTCCCTATGATGGAGCAGGCACCGGCGCGCTGATCGGTCCCTGTGGTTCCTATGGTGAACGAGAATGGAGGTGCCAATGCCCACACATGTGCTGCAAGGCTCACTGGTCCTGACTGACCGGGTCGTCAGGGGAGGGCAGGTGGTGGTTGAGGGTGGCTGTATCCAGGAGATCGTGACGGAGGGACCGCGCCGTCAGCCGACCGACGACTACGGCGAGGCGTTCATCCTGCCCGGCCTGATCGACCTGCACGTGCACGGCATCGCCGGGGCCGACGTCATGGACTGCTCGCGGGAGGCACTCGCTCTCATGGCGCGCCGCTTCGCCGCGCATGGGGTGACCGGGTTCCTGCCGACGACCGTGACCCAGAGTCTGGATTTGACGCGGCGGGCGATGGTCACCATCCGGGACTCGATGGACGCGCCAGGGGATGGAGGAGCGCGGGTGCTGGGAATCCATCTCGAAGGCCCCTTCGTCAACAGGGCATTCAAGGGGATGCAGAACGAGGCATATATCCAACCCCCCGACGAGGATACCGCCCGTGATCTCATTGCCCAGGCTCCTGGGCGCTTGTCCCGCGTGTCGCTGGCGCCGGAGTTGCCGGGGGCGGATCGCGTCATCCGGCTGCTTCGGGCCGTAGGCATCTACGTCTCCATCGCGCACACCGGAGCGACCTACGAGCAGGTACTCGATGCCATTGATCTCGGCGCCACCCAGGTCACGCACTGCTTCAACGCCATGACCGGCCTGCACCATCGCCGACCGGGTGTAGCCGGCGCTGCCATGCTCCGCGACGAGTTGTATGCCGAACTCATCGCCGACGGCGTCCACGTTCACCCGGCCGTGATGCGTCTCCTGATCCGGCTCAAGGGACGCGAGCGGGTCATGCTGGTGACCGACTCCATGTCCGCGGCCGATATGCCCGATGGTCGCTATACGTTTGGCGGCCACGATGTCACCGTCCGCGACGGCGTGGCCCGTCTGGGGGATGGCACCCTGGCGAGCAGCACGTTGACCATGGACGCCGCCGTGCGCAACCTGGTCCAACTGTGCCAGGCGCCACTGGTGGATGCGGTGTATATGGGATCGACCACCCCGGCCGATGCTATCGGTCTGGGCGCGACGAAGGGAAAGTTGGTCGCCGGGTATGACGCTGATGTCGCCGTCCTCGACCCAGCGCTCCAACCGGTTGCCACGTGGGTCGAGGGCCGGCAGTGCTGGCATCGGGATGCGCCCATAGACCCATCATCGTCGGCAGGTCTCACTGGGTGATCGGGTCTGTATCGTCGAACGGGATGGTGTAGCGCACGAAGCCGTCGGCTGTGCTGAAGTGATCGTAGAGCTGGCGCGCCGTCCTGTTGTCCTGCCGCGTCATCCAGTACAGCCGGCCCCAGCCCTGCTCCCCGCCAAGCGCGATCAGGCGCTCGATGAGCGCACGCCCAGCGCCCCGGCCGCGTGCCTCGGGGCGCACGAAGAGGTCTTCGAGGTAGCAGGCGGGCTTATCGCTCCAGGTGTACGCGTGGACCACGTAGTTCGCGAACCCCAATGCGCCGTCGTGGCTGTCCGTCGCCAGGAGCGCCTTGATCGGACTGGCAGGATCGAGGATGCGGGCCCAGGTCGCCGCCGTCACCTGTTCGGACAAGGAGACCTGATAGAAGGCCGCGTAGCCGTCCCACATCTGCGCCCACGCGGCGCCGTCCGTCGTCTCGACCGATCGAATCAGCACTCCGTCCGTCGTGTCGGGTCCTCCTTCCCTTCGCTCATTCATTATCTACACCTTCTCAACTCCACCGACGAAGAGAAGACGCCGGGTGAGAGCGGTGCTCGCGATCGCGCGCGCTTCCGCGTACTCAGGCGAAGCGTACCACTCCCGGAGTCGTTCCGTGGTCGCAAACTTGACAACCACGACTCGCTGTGCCTGGGACCACTCACCCTCGGGAACCTCGGGCTGTGCTCCCCGGACGAGGTAGGAGCCGCCGTACCGGGCGATCGATGCGGCAGCCAGCTCTCGGTAGCGTTGCCCCAACACTTCATCCAGCACTTCCACTTCGGAGATCACGTATGCGGTCACCTGCGGGATCCTTTCCTCGGGGTTGCCCGAGTTCATTGTTACTCATGGGTGCCACGATGACCAGCGCTGGGGTGGTCGTCCACATCTACCTCCCGGAGGGACAACCGCGATAACGCGAAGCAGAGGATCGGCGTGGTGGAGCGGCCGGCACATCAGGCGAATCCTCGCCCTCCGTATCACATACTCTCTGCCCGTGTTGCAGTTCGACTCAGCGTACGCAGCCGCCCCTGCGAGATAATCACGCCCAGGATGACGACCAGGGCGCCGACCGGTTCGTACCAGGTGAGCGGCTCGCCCAGGACCAGGACCCCGGCCGCGGTGGAGAAGAGCGGAATGAGATAGGTGACGGTCGAGGCGACGGTGGGGCCGGCATCTCGAATCAAACTGTAGTTCAGGAGGTAGCCGATACCGGTTCCAAGGATCCCAAGGACGAGGATACTGGCGATGACCTTGAGCGGCAGAACGGGCGGAGCGTGGGTCAGAAAGGGCGTGATGATGGCGAGTTCGATCGTGCCGCACAGAAGCTGGCCGGTGGCCAGGGCGAGCGTCGATTCGCCTCGATCCGCCAGGTATTTGCGGGTGTAGGGGAAACCGAGACCGTAACTGGCCGCCGCCCCGAGGCACAGCAGGTTCCCCAAGAGGGCGCTGCCACCGAGGCCCTGCCAGACGCCAAGCACGATCAGCACCCCGATGAAGCCGAGGGCCAGGCCGACCAGCCGATCCCGTGACAGGCGCTCCCGTGGCAGCATCAGGATGGCGAGCGGGGCCGCGAAGAGGGGCGTGGTTGCGTTCCAGATGCCGGCCAGGACCGATGTGGTGTGCAACTCGCCATAGGCGAAGAGCGAGTACGGCAGGGCGTTGAATAGCACGGCGGCCACGGCGAGATGCAGCCACACCTGACGACCGCGCGGTAGGCCCTCTCGCCGGATGGCCAGGATCAGGAGCAGGGTCGCTGTGCCGAGGATGGTGCGACCGAGCGCCACCTGCAGGGGCGCGAGGGCGCCATCTCCGACCTTGATGAAGACGAAACTCATGCCCCAGATGGCAGCGAGCAGGATCAACCGGGCCTGCCACGGAATGGCGAAACGGGATACGCCGGCTTCTCTCGGTCTATTCTTCTCAGCATCGTCGAGCCGGCGCGGTGGTCGGGGCATTGCTTCGTCCTTGCTGGCCATCACCGTCATCTCACCCCCCGGCGGCCCGGCAGCTGCGCGCATGCCCCGAGTGGACGTTCTCAGAGGGTTCGTCACAGAGAGGAGCCGGTTTCCATTCTGGTCGAAGCGTTCGAGCTCTTCATGTTGAGGCGCACGCCTTCCAACTGGAGAAGGCGCTCTTTGAGGTCGAGGCCGCCGCCGTAGCCGGTGAGGCTCCGGTTACTCCCGATGACGCGGTGGCAGGGTACGACGATCGGTACCGGATTGTCGTGGTTCGCCATACCCACGGCGCGGACGGCGCGTGGCCGCCCAATGGTGTTGGCGATGTCGGCATAGCTGCGCACCTCGCCGTACGGGATCTCGCCGAGTGCGTGCCAGACATCGAGCTGGAACGGCGTGCCGCGCAGGTCGAGCGGGAACGAGAATTGGTGGAGCGAGCACTCGAAGTAGGCAGTCAGCTCGACCGAGAGGGCGGCGAGGATCGGATGGTCGCGGAGCACGTGTGTCCCCTGCTCACGGGTGCGGATCCACGCCTCACACCCTTCCAGCGCATCCGTGGGGAACGTCAGGCACGCCAGGCCTCGGGCGGTGAAGACGGCGCGGAAGGGGCCCATCGGCGTGTTGGCCAGGCCCAGGACCATCGCGTCCTCGGGGATGGCGGGGAAGGTGATTGCCGTTCGGACTGCGCTACTCATTTGAATCCTCCTGAAGGTGGACGTGGCTCAATAGCGTCCCGCTGTGGTCGCCCCGGCTCAAGGGTAGCATCGGAGACAATCCGGGCTAGACTGCGCGTGACAGGGCATCCGACCCGCTGTTGATGTCGGCCAGCCAGCGTCGCATGGCCGCGGCGTTCTGCATGTGATCCATGGGAGAGCCCAGAACTGGATGCCCCTCGAGCAGGTGCACAGTGAGGAGGGACGGCAGCTCCCAGCGCAGAACTCGGGCCAAGGACACGGTCAGCCAGGTCAATCGCACCCGCTCGTCGACCCGTACCAGGCGGTGAGGCAGGGCTGCCCAGAAGACGGCGATCTGTCCATCCGCGATCTGAACGTGGCGCGCCCCGAAGAGATTCGCGATACCGCCCTCGGCAAAGTTGATCTCTACCTCGTGATGGCAATGTGGCTGCCCCATGAGCCCTGGGTGCTCGCAGCGAGCAGCCAGTCCGACCACAGAGACCTGCTGTTTGGTCATAGCCCTTTCCTCTGCCCCAATCGATTCGACGCACATTCGCGAAGGGAATTGATCCATTGTCCGTCTGATTCAGTCTGGGATTCAGGAGTAATTCAAATTATTCGAGAGGAATCGCCCGTATTATCTCTTTACAGCAGAGGTAAGGAAGCATAATCACCGCAAGGAGCACATCATGCTGAATACAGACGTTGCACAACCCACCGCTATCTGGCCCGACCCCTCCGCGTGTGCTGGGCGTTCTCCGTATCACCTGACCGCTGAACAGATCCAGTCATTCGACGAGCATGGCTTCATCGTCCTCCGTCGTTGGATTCCGCGGGATCTGCTGCACAGGGTACAGGACGCAGCTACCGCCTGGATTCGCGACGGATGGAGCTTTGCCGCGAATGACCCGCGGCGCCAGGATATCCGCTTTGCCGACCGGGCTGGCGAGCCGGTGATGTTTAAAGTCAATTACGTCCACGACAAAGGGCAGGCCGCTCCGGAGTTCAAGGTCCAGCCGGGAGACGATGAGGAACAGGAACTGCGGATTGCGCACGAGGCGCACACCGCTGGCTCATTCTGCAGCGCCGGAAACGCTGGCTAACGCAGTGAGCTCTTCGGCACTGCCAACACGTTCAATGATGGAGAATCCGTCTACCCGGTCGGATGTGCGTCCACTTCGAAGATCGTCTCAAGCCCGTCCACGTCGTCCCACTGCTCGCCCACCTCGACGAATCCGTACTGCACCACCAGCAGGCGGGAAGCCATGTTGTCCGGTCGGATAGTCGCTCGAACCGTGCGGACCGATGGTTCACGCTCGGCACGATCGAGCAGTGCCACGAGTGCCGCACGGGCGTATCCCTGCCGGCGGTAGGTCGGGTCCACGGCATAGCCGACCTCCACCATGCCGGCAGAATCTGGCGGCCCGTGGTAGCCGGCGAAACCGACAGTCGCCTGCCGTCCAGCGTCAACGGTGGCGCGGGTGATCCATTCCGAAGTGGTGGGGTCCGCATCGACCTGCCTGCTCCGCCGTCGCCAGGTGCTCCTCCACTCGGGCGCCACGAAGTACGGCGTCAAGGTCACTGGCGCGGCTCGGTTCGCCGCGCTGAGATCGCCGGCGGCCAGAGCGTGGATCACGGCGGGAGCCAGCTCAACGAGTTGCACGACCTTCTCATCAGTCATGACGCGTCACAGGGGCAGTCGTACCAACCTGCGTCGCGGGTCGGCATCGCATGGTAGCTGGGTAGATTGAGTTGAGAATCAAGGCACTCACGTGGCTTGATAGATGTCGTCCGCGGCGAGCAGTTCGGCGATCCGGGCCTGGTCTCGGTCGCCGGCGGTGAAGGTGACCAGCTTCTGCTCTGGATCGTCGGCAATCTGGAGCACGACATGCTGAAGTTCCAGCTCGCCCAGGGCTGGGTGGCGGAGTCGCTTGGTGCCAGAACTCAACGCAACAATGTCGTGTCGCGGCCACCAATCCCGTACCTCCGGGCTCGCGGCCTTCAGCCGGTCGGCCAGCATAGCAAACTCGGGTTTGTCGAGGTGTCGGGCAGCCGCGGCACGGAAACGAGCGAGGAGTGCGGACGCTTCGGCTTCCCATTCGACCAACGCCGTCCGCGCTGCCGGGTCGGTGAACGTCCACCACAGCATATTGCGCTCATCATCCGGCAGTACAGGCCAGTTGGTCCATAGCGCTCGTGCCGCTCGGTTGGACGCCAGCACATCGAAGCGTCGACCGGTGACGTAGGTCGGGTAGGGGTCGAGACGTTGGACGAGCGCGGCAACAGAGGGAGCGAGCACCTCAACTGTCCTCCCGGGGACGGGCGCTGGGTTCCCATGGGCGAGTTCGTGCAGGTGAGCACGTTCACCTGGACTGAGCCGCAGGACTCGGGCCAGCGAGTCGAGTACCTGGATTGATGGGTGGACGTCGCGGCCTTGCTCCAGGAAGGTGTAGTACGTGGTAGAGATCGCCGCGAGTTGAGCAACCTCCTCGCGGCGCAGGCCCCGAGTTCGGCGCCGGGCGCCGGCAGGGAGCCCGACATCGCCAGGATGCAGCCGCTCCCGGCGAGAACGCAAGAGGTCGGCGAGTTCCTGGGCACGGCTCATGGGGCCGTCAGCTGCGATGGTAGGGCGTTGGGCGAATTGATCGATTGTCATTCTGATACCCCCAGTACCAGTAACAGCAGAGTATGGATACCGGTCTAGGACGATTGTACCGTGGAACTATGAACACACGAGGAGCGGAACTATGACCACGCGAACCTTTGCCGCGCAGGGCGCCACCCGGTCACGCGCATGACGATCCAACTGTCTGATCAGTCCGCCAGGTCGAGAGGAGCAATCATGGAGAACGAGATCACCACCGAATGGATCGACATCGCAGTCAACGACGAGGACCAGATGTCGATGATGGACGCCTACCTGGCTCGACCGGCCGCCCCGGGTACCTACCCCAACGTGCTGGTGGGCTTCGAGCTGTTCGGCGTCACCGCATATGTGCGGGGCGTCGCCGAGCGCCTCGCCGGCCTGGGCTACAACGCCCTGGTCCCGGACTTCTACCACCGACTCGGCCGTCACATCGAACTGACCGAGGATGCGGAAGGGCGTTCCCGGGGCTTCGAACTGCTGGCCGGCATCCAGCGTGATGGCGTCCGCCGCGATGCGCAAGCGGCGATCACCTATCTCACCAAGGAAGCCGGCGGCAGTAACCGCACCGCTATGCTCGGACTCAGCGTGGGTGGCCACATCGCCTACTACGTTGCAACCCAGGCGCCGCTCGCTGCACTGATTGTGTGCTATCCGGGCTGGCTCACCGGTACCGACATCCCGCTGAGCCAGCCGGAACCGACGCTGACCCTCACCTCAAGGATCGCTGAAATCGGCACACCAGTACTGTTCCTCGTCGGCGACCAAGATCAGCTTCTCCCCGGCGAGCAACGCGACCAGATCGCCCGTCACCTGCATGATACAGGAGTCCACCACGAGCTGGTCGTCTACCCCGACACGCCGCACGGATTCCTCTGTTCGGAACGCGCCACGTACCGACCAATTGCCGCCGAAGACGCCTGGACCCGCATGACCACCCTGCTCGCCGAGGCCACGCATCAGGATGAGTGACGCCGCGGAGTATGGTCCCAGGGATCACGAAACGTGGTAGGCTGGCGCGGACGACCGGGCGCATAGGGCGCGGAGGCGCGCGATGCCATCTCCTTTCCCTGGAATGGACCCATATCTCGAGGGCGAATTATGGCAAGAGTTTCACGAAACCCTTGCCGGGTCTATTCGCGCGCTGCTCATGCCCCTGCTGACCCCGACCTACGTGGCCCTGTTGGCTAAGCGCTACGTGCTCGATCGGCCGGCCCTGGGCGTGTTCGATGTCCCGCCGCGCGCCGTCTATCCCGATGTTCATGTCGATGATCGACTGCAGGTGGTTCCCGTACTCGGCGCGGCGCCGGTCGCCGTATCCGAGGCCCCATCGGGCCTCACCGCGCCATCCGCTGAACTCCCCAACTATGTCGAGGTGCCGCAGTTGAGCATCGAGATCCGTGACGTGGCACATCGTCGTCTTGTCGATGTGATCGAGATCATCTCGCCGGCGAATAAGTACGGCGACGGCGCCCGCGAATACCTGGACCGGCGCCGGGAGTTGTTGCGCGCCAACGTGCATCTGCTGGAGATCGACCTGGTGCGCCAGGGCGCGCGCATCCCGCTGGTGGGCGCCGCGCCGCCCGCCGCCTACTACGTCTACCTGAGTCGCGCGCAACGGCGTCCCTTTTCGCAGTTATGGGCCATGACCTTGCCGGATACCCTGCCCACGGTCCCCGCCCCACTGCTGCCGCCCGATCCCGACGTGCCGCTTGACCTGCAAGCGGCCGTCGACGCCTGCTTCGCCCTGGTGGGATACGAGCGGTTGATCGACTACGCTCACACGCCGCCGCCACCCGTACTGGCTCCGGAGGACATCGCGTGGGTCGACGCGACGTTGCGCGCGTCGGGCTTGCGCGCGTAGCGTTGGTACGCGTCGCTCGTGGCTACCATCGGGCCGCAAGATCACCTACCGCCGGCTGTGGCGCTGACGTACACCGTAGGCGGCCGCCAGGAGTGTGGCGCAGCTGAACAGCAGGGCGGCTGAGGCCGTTCCCACCGCCAATCCCTCGGCATCCACGATAACGCCGGCGGCGATTGGGCCGATCAGCTGACCGACGGAGAAGATCGCCGTCATCAAGCTCAAGCTGGTAGCATAGCCCTCGCCTGGAACCGCGCGCTTGAGGAGCGCGGTCACGATGGTGGGCGCGCCGAAGGATCCCATACCGATGAGGAACGCGCCGGCAGACTCGATGGCCAGTTGCCCGCTGAGCGCCGTCATGGCGCCCACTGCTGCCAGGGCCAACGCCATAGCCAGGATGAAGCCGCTCGGCCAGCGATCGATCGCCCGCCCCCAGGCGAGACTCCCAAGGACGCCGCCGGCGCCGGCGAGCGACCAGACCAGACCCGCCAGAAGCGGAGGCAGCCCTTGATGGATAACCAGGGCGATCACAAACGTGAAGTAGATGATGTACGCGAACGCGGCGGCGAAGTACGCCAGGGTCAGGGCGAGCAAGCGACTCGGATGCAGCAGCTGGCTCAGGCCGGAGCGCCACTCCGTGCCGGCCCTGTCTGGTTGCGAATCGGCTCGCCTCTCACCACCGACTCGCGTGGCATCGACGGAGCCATCCTCCCGACGCATCAAGCCGCGAAGTGGTGGGCGAGAGCTATCGCGACGCAACGAGCGCCGGACGCCCCAGGTCGTAATCAACCCCACCATCCCCATGCCCACCCAGAGGAGGCGCCAGGCGCCCGGTAGGCCGGCGCCAATGACCAGGGGGGCGAGCGCTCCGGAGACCACCAGGCCCGCTGAGCCGCCCATCCAGAGCACACCGGAGGCCTGGCCTCGTTCCGCCGGCACAACCCGCTCCAGGGTCAGCGTGATCGTCAGCACCGTGGCAAAAGCCGACCAGACGCCGATCAGCAGCCGCCAGAGCGCGAGATCGATCAGGCTGACGCTCAACGCCGAGGCGATCATGGTCAGGCTCAGAGCCAGAAGCGCGAGGGTGTTGAGTCGCCGGCGATCGTGGATGTGGCTCAGCAGGATCGGAATCATCAGCATGCCGAGGAGATAGCCACTCAGATTGGCGCTGCCCACCAGTCCAAATACGCCATAGGAGCCGTGCAGATTGGTGCGGAGCGCGGGCAGGACCAGGCCGTAGGAGAGGCGTGAGAAGCCGACGATGACGGCAAACGCCGCCGCCGCCCACAAGGTGAGCCGGCTGTAGGCCCGTTGAGTGGGGACCGCGGCGGGCGGCCCCTGGTCACCATTGGTCAGGGGGTGGTTTTCTAGCTGCTGTGCGGTCACGGGCCACGTCCTTCTTCGATGCGCAGCGGAAAGACATTGATGTCCGCTGTTGTTATCTCTACCGTAGTCGCCGGTACTATATTCAATCAAGATGAAGTAACTGAGCTGATCGTTCATTGAAAGTGATAGGAGGGCCGGGTGGAGCTACGCCAACTGCAGACCTTTGAGACCATCGCCGAGCTGGGGAGCTTTGTGCGCGCCGCGGAGGCGCTGGAGTACGCTCAGTCGACCATTACCCTGCATATCCAGCAGCTGGAGGCGGAACTGGGGGTTTCCCTCTTTGAGCGCAAGGGCAAACGGATCAGGCTTACCGAGGCCGGACGTACCTTCCGCGACCAGGCCGGTCAGATCCTGAGTCACACGGCGGCATTGCAGCAGAGCATGACCGATCTGGTGGCCGGGGAGGCAGGACACCTTCGCGTTGGCGCCACCGAGCCCACGGCCAGTCTCCGCCTGCCGCCCTTGCTCGCGACGTTCTGCTCGGAACGGCCCAAGGTCCGGCTCACACTCGAGGTTGCCGCGGGAAGAGGTCCCATCAGTCATCGTGTTGCCGCCGAGGAACTGGACCTCGGTCTCTGCGCGACACCCTCTGCTGTCCCAGGTATCATCTTTGAGCCGTTCTTCACCGAGGCGCAGGCCCTGCTCCTACCGGCGACCCATCGGCTGGCCTCGAAGGACTCGGTGTGCGTCGCGGATCTGACGGGAGAGCGACTCCTATTGAAGGAAGAAACCTGCGCCTATCGTCAGGTGATCGAGCGGGAGCTGCTCCAGCACGGCATGAACCCGTTCGCCGGCATCGAGATCGGGAGCCTGGCGGCGCTGCAGCGCTTGGTGCAGTGTGAGCTGGGTCTGGCCATCGTACCGGTTGCCGCTGCCAGCCCACCGTTGGCTGGAACGATCCTGCGGGAGTTGCGCGATGTGGACCTCAGCCTCTGCATCGGATTGGTTCGTCGTATGGATGAGGGTGGATCAAGCCCAGCGATGCAAGCGCTGGTGGATTGCCTGCGCCGCGGCCTATCGGTCTCGGTGGGTGCAAGAAATGAAGTAGTGCTGGGGCGGATAGCGAACGGCTGAGAGAGACTTCAGCCGCCGATGCCCATCGTGGCCGGCGCGAGCCAAAACCTCGGTGGCGCTCGCGCTAGAGCGGCGACGGCCTCGATTTCGACCAACCACTACGGCCGAGCGAACGCCCTGACTTCCACCGTGGTGTGAAGGTCGAACCAGGTGAGCACGTCGGGGCCGTCGACGAAGGCCTTGTGGATGACGATGTCGGTGACGATCTGCCCCATCCCCTTCAACCCCTGGATGCAGGTCTCGGCGTCGTCGGCGCTGCCGAGCGACCCACGAACGGTGGCGTCGTCAGCCAGCACGGAGCGCAGCGTGGCGAAGTCCTTTGCCTTCCATGGCTGAAAGTAGGTGGCGACGGCCATCAGCGGCTGAGGCCGGCTGCTCATCCTGATCCGGCGCTCCAGCAGCTCGCCGCCTTTGAGCAGCCGCAGCCGGGCTTGGAGTCCATTACGTTTGACTTACGGGAAGCGCCGACGGGCACCCGTTTTGCACTGGCATCACAGTGGGTGGTTGAAGTGCCACTCGCACAGGCGAACGTGCTGGTCTGCGGACCAGTCCGGCCAGGCTACCCCGCCATGGGGGGCACAGGCAGGCCGGGCTACCGGCACCGTGGTGTACATCGGCCTAAGAGCCGCTTAAATCAACCGTAATAAGCTACAGGTCGAGCCTCAGGTGCTGGCCCTCCTATTACACCATCGATGAGGTCGATAAGCGGTGCTCACTCTGCCACCGCCATCGCTGCCGGGCGGCAGACCTGGCAGGGGCGGAACCCGGCACTGGCTGCCTGGGTCTCGGAGCGGAAGGGATGACGGTGCTTCGAGGTGATGCGACGCGCGTTGCGGCAGGTGGGGAAGCAGTAGATCCTGGTGGTGTTCGAGCCGATGTAGCGCACGCCAGCCCGCGCCAACTCTTCGAGCTCCGTCGGACTGGTCCCCTCCGCTGCGAGGATGGTTTGCTTATTGGCCGGCCCGCCCAGGCTGTACTCGCCGATCCTGCCATCACTGCGGACGACGCGGTGGCAGGGGATGAGCAGCGGGATCGGATTGTGGGCCAGGGCCGATCCCACGGCTCGTACCGCGCGCGGCCGCCCGATCTCGGACGCCACCCAGGCGTAGGGACGCACCTCGCCCCGCGGGATCTCCAGGGCTTTCCGCAGCACCGCCTGCTCGAATTCGGATACGCCGCGCAGGTCGAAGCGCAGGTCGCGGCGTTTGCCCTGGAGATGCTCGGTCACCGCCCGGTGAAGTGATGCGGGCGGCTCCGCTGTGGAGGAGATAGGCCGGCCGAAACGCTCCCGGAAGGTCTGTTCGAAGGTCGTCCGGTCCTCGGCTGGCATCACCGCCGAGATGCCGTGGGCGTTGTAGGCCACGAAGACCGGGCCGATGGGCGTCTCGATGGTGAAGTAGGAGTCCACCAGCCCAACCCGGGCCAGGGTCGCGGGGAGGAGGGTGTGGGGCGCCCTGACTGCACGCAGCCCGCGCAGGCGTTCTTCCAGCTCCTCGGTCTCATTCAGTGTCAATGGGTTGTCGGTCATACGAGTACCTCACTTCTTTCCATCTCCTGTCGTAAGAGCCGGATACCGCGGTGGATGTTCGACTTCACCGTCCCCTCCGGCTGCCCGAGGACGGCTGCGATCTCGGCGATGCCGAGCTCTTCGATGTGGCGCAGGACCACCGCTGCGCGGAAGCGATCCGGCAGGGCGGCCAGAAGGTTCGCCAGCTCCCGGCTCCCTTCGGCCGCCTCGACCAATCGCTCCGGCCGCTCCCGATCGCTGTGCTCGGGGAGATCACCGTCCAGCGGTGTGAGCTGGAGCGTGCGGCGGCGGACGCGGTTGCGGAAGACGTTCAGGCAGATTTGGTACAGCCAGGGACGCAGTGCCAGGGCTAGGATGCGCTCGGTCGGGTACCGAGCCAGCGCCTGGTAGGCGCGGACCAAAGCGTCCTGAGCCACCTCCTCGGCGTCCTCTGGGTTGCCCGACATACGCAGCGCGAAGCGGTAGAGCCGATCCTGATACAGAAGGACCAATGACTCGAAGTGGCCGTCCAGGTCGTCCGCCAGCCCGGCGATCAGCTCGCCCGTCTGGTCCATGCGCTTTGGTCGGCTCTGGCCGGGACATAGCCTTCACGGAGCAGGAGCTCCCGCTTCACCCGTACTCCACCGCCCGCATAGCCGGCGAGGCTCCCATCGCTGCGCACCACGCGATGGCAGGGGATGAGATAGAGAATCGGGTTCCGGCTCAGAGCCGTGCCCACGTCTTTCGCCGCTCCTGGCTCGCCGATCTGGCGCGCGATCCAGCCATACGTCTGGACCTCTCCGCGCGGAATGCCGCGCGTCTTCCAGAGCACGGCGCGTTCGAAGTCGGTCGAGGCCCGCAGGTCCAGCGGGACACGGCGGTCATGCCGATGGAGCTGCTCGCGAATCGCTTCGGCCAGCTCTTCCGGGAGCGTCGAAGATCGCGTCAGTTGCCGGCCGAGCTGGCTCCGGAACCACGCCTGGAAGGTGGTCTCATCCCTCCCGGGCCGGACGGCTGAGATGCCGAACGGGTTGTAGGCGACGAAGAGATGCCCGGTGGCATCGTTCAGCGGGGCATAGCGGTCAATCGGTCCAGGTCCATCGCCGATGGTATGCAGGTCCATGTGTCTCGCCCTCCCGTGGATGGTGTGTGATAGCCTTACACCCTCTTTAACACGCCATCTCCCGAACCGGTTGCACGGAATGCAACCTCTGTGGGTGGTTGTTTCAGGCGTGGGTGGAGCGGAATGCCATCGCGGTGGCCGGCAGGGTGATGGCTGCGAGGCCGGAGGTGACGACGGCGAAGGCATTGGTGACCTGGGCAGAACCGGCCTGGGTGGCCAGGCTGAAGTAGAGGGTACCCAGGGCGGCGACACCGATGGCTCCGCCAATCTGGAGGATGGTGGTGGTGACGCCGCTAAGGTCGGGGGCATAGCGGTCGGGCACGGCGCAGGAGCGCAACGTCCCCACGTGCAGCACCCCTCTGATCTGATGGGGAGGTATGCTCCGCGCCACTCATGCTCGGCAAACGGTTCAATCGAGGGAAGGTCAAGTAGGAGGTTGGGCCGGAACCGCGCGGCGTGGAACCGGTTGACCTTGATGGGGTGACTCGATCGTATGACTGGAATAGTCAGGTATCGAGGGGTGACAGCCGAGATGATTCACGTCGGCATTGCAGAGTTGAAAGCTCGGCTCAGCGAATATGTGGCACGGGTCCAGACTGGCGAGGAGATTGTGGTGACCGACCGTGGTCGCCCGGTTGCGCGACTGATCTCTCCAGTTGCGCGGAGTGAGAGCGAGGACGACCAACAACTCCTGGACTTGCAGCGGAAGGGTCTGCTGCGAATGGGTTCTGGTGTCCTTCCCGACGACTTTTGGGACCTCGAGCGTCCAGAAGACTCTCGGGCTACTGTCCGGGCAGCGCTTGAGGCGGAACGAAGCGATGGCTACTGAGTGGCCCGGTTCTGGGATACGTCGGTCATCATTCGTCCGACTCAGTTAGGCAGCGCGCAAGGAAGGGTTCGTGGTTCGTCCGCTGGCCTGATGCAATTGGCGGCACGGCCACGCCATGCGTCATTCGCATGTCGCATCCAAGTGTCACCGGCACGTCAATTCGAGAAGCGAGCCCTCCAATCTATCCGCGAGACCTACATCTGCCTCCCGGAGTTCGCGCAGCAACTGTGTGGCTGCCATACTGAGGGCTCGCCGGAGCTCGGACGGCGTTAGCGTCCGCACCAGCGCGTCCTTGAACGGCATCGTTAGCTCGGGCGGTAAACTCTCTACCCCCTTGGCATGGACCGCGGGTAGGCCGAATCGAAGGCAGGCCAGCGTCAGCGCATAATCCCGGACGGCGCTGATCCAGTATTCGGCCTGCCACAGTTTGTTCCGTTCGATACAGATCCGAGCATGCAGCACGTGGTGCCAGGCCAGCCCGATGGTGTGGTCTCGATCTACCGGCGGCGTGTGCGGCCGCTTGATCGCCTCACCGAAAACCACCTGGAAAGAAGGTCCGAGGGCGCCGAACTCGGCGGCGGGTGTAAATGCCAGGTCCACCTCCAGGCAGGTTGGAAGCAGGAAGGCGCGATAGATGGCGCCCCTGGACCGGAGATCAAAATGATGCAGGGCGCCAAGCTCCTGGTACATGAACGCGCTCCAGTCGCCAAGGACATCCTCTGGGGGGATCTCGTCCACGACTCCAAAGAAGAGGTCGATATCCGACCATCGGTCCTCGGCGCCGCGTGCAGCGGAGCCGGTTATCGCTGCCCCTGTGATGTGCTCATCCGCGTGTGCCCGGTCGAGCAGCCGTGCTCGTACCCGGTCCCGGTCAGCTTCGGTGAACATTGCCTGCACAGTCAACCTGCGCAACCTCCTCGACGACTTCTGCGTGGTCTATGCTCACTCGAACCCTCCGGCTACTTGTTCCCCCTTCACCGGGTACCACCGGGGCTGCTCGAAGGTTACTGCCGCCCCGTCGGGTTCATCCAGCGTCAGGCCGAACCGTGATTTCAGGCTCGCGCGCCCTTCTTCCGTGAGGTGAATGGCGCGGCTGGCTGGCGAGCGCCGGAGCCAGCCGTGCTCAAAGAGGCGCTCAAGCAGCGCGGCGCCGAGTGCGCCGGACAGATGAGGGCGCTGCTCGGTCCAATCGATGCAGCTATGGATCAGCGGCCGGCGACGAGTCCGCAGCGCCGGGAGATCGATTCCGAATTCGACGAGCCAGTCTTCGCCCTGGTCGGTGAGGCGGTATGTGCCGTCACGGTGGGCCAGGACACGGCGCTCAATCAGGGCAGCCGTCAGGGCGGCGCCGAGCCGGCCCGCCAGATGGTCGTAGCAGGTCCGCGCCATGCGCATCGCTGCCGCCCGTGTACCATCCCGGAGGGAGCGAATCGGCGTGGGTGGGGCGATGCGAGCGATGCCCTCGAGGACTCCGGCTACCTCGGGTCCGGCCAGCTGGAAGAAGTGGTACCGGCCGTGATGCGGCGGGGGCGGGACGGCGATGATCAGACCTCCCTGGACGAGCTTGGCCAGATGAACGCTGGCGGTCGAGGGGGCGACCCCGGCCTCGGTCGCCAGCCGGCTGGCCGGTAAGGCGCGGCCATCGGCCAGGGCAAAGAGAATCCGGCACCGGCCAGGGTTGGCGAGCAGCGAGGCGATCGCCGCGATATTCGAAGCACCGTTCATACTCTCAGAGTACCCGAGAGATGCTCCGTTCTGGAACGCAGTATTTCGCGGCCAGAATGGATGGAAGGAGGAGGACACATCGAGCGGCACAGCGCGACTCCAATGCTGCCGCTCGGTCTGTTCCGCACGCCGACCTTCTCGGCGGGAACCACCGTTGGATTCCTGATCAACTTCGGCTTCTACGGCCAGCTCGTTCTGCTCAGCCTCTTCTTTCAGCAGGTTCGCGGCTTCTCACCGCTGCTGACGGGATTTGCCCTGCTGCCCGAATCCGGCATGGTGAGTATTGCCTCCACCCTCTCCGGCCGGCTCACCGGCCGCCTGGGACCTCGTCCCGCCATGGTAATGGGCCTTGCCCTGGGCGGGGCCGGTCTGCTGTCCCTGGCCTTTATCGGAACGGGGACGGCCTATCTCATCCTGGTCCCGATGCTGGCCGCGGTCGGCTCTGGCATGGCCTTCACCATGACGGCCGCCACCACGGCGGTGGTGGCGGCCGCTCCACCGGAACGCGCCGGCATCGCCTCCGGCGTGATCAACGCCAGCCGTCAGCTGGGCAGGGTGCTCGGTGTGGCGCTCCTCGGCGGGCTCGTCAACCAGCACGGGTTCTTTGTGCCGGGGATGCACGTGGCCCTCATCATCGCCGGCGGTGTTTTTCTGGTCGGGTGTCTGCTCACGCTTCGGGCCGTCTCATCAGGTCCGTCCCACGGTGACGCGCCATGACGTCACCAGGACGTGATGACGCACGCGCGCGAGCCATTGACAAACAACGGGGGCTGCTCTCGGTCAGACGGACTCCCGCTTCAGGTGGTTAGACTGGACCCAAGATAGCAATGAGGAGTAAGCGATGGCGCAGACAATCGAGAAGGTGAACCTGGCCGAGAAGTTCAGCCGTTTCCACGAGCAATGGAGTCCGAAGGTCGTCGGTGAACTCAACGACGCCCACGTGAAGCTGGCAAAGCTCGAAGGGGAGTTCGTCTGGCACGAACATGAGGCCGAGGACGAGTTGTTCCTCGTGGTGAAGGGGCAGTTGCTGATCAAGCTGCGGGACGGTGAGATTCACCTCGACCAAGGGGAGTTTGTCATCATCCCTCGCGGGGTCGAGCACCTTCCGGTCGCGGAGGACGAGGTGCAGGTGCTGTTGGTGGAGCCGAAGTCGACCCTGAACACGGGCAACGTGCGAGACGAGAGGACTGTTGATCAGCTCGAGTGTCTCTGAATGTGGAACGGTGCATGAGCGAGTCAGAGACCAGAGGCACGAGTGTATACTTGGCCGGCAAAGTACTGGTGAAGGAGCACCCCGATGTGTCGAAATATCAAGACCCTCGCGAACTTCGAGCCGCCCGCGAGCGACGATGAGATTCGAGCGGCAGCCCTCCAATTCGTGCGGAAGCTGGGTGGCACGGCCCACCCCTCGCGCGCCAATGAGCCGGCGTTCGACCGTGCGGTCGATGAAGTGACGGTGGCAGCCACTCGCCTGATTCGCTCGCTCACGACGAGTGCGTCGCCGAAAAACCGAGAGGAGGAAGCGCGGAGAACTCAAGAACGGTCACGGCAGCGCTTCGCGTGAGTCGTTACGCATCCATCAACGGCCGTTAGCTCCGCTCACCTACTGGTACGCCCACCCTTCCGCTTGGAGTAGGCACTGGAATGCCTGCAAGGCGTGACGAAAGAGGTCGGAGCCGCTGAAACCCCGGTACGGGCCGGCGCTCCCCAGGTGCGGCTCCAGAGCAAAGACGCCATCATAGCCGTCCGCCTGCATCTGTCGTAGCAACTCGGGGAACCGGCCTTCACCCTCGCCCGCGGCAACCACCGCGCCATCCTTCGCGTCTTTGACATGGACGTACCCCAGGCGAAATCGGACTGCCTGGTAGCCATCGGGGTAAGGGGTGCCGTCCGACAGGAGGTAGTTCGCCGGGTCGAGCAATGCGGCGAGGTGTGGATCCCGAATCGTTTGCAGCACGTCAACATTGCGCGCGATCGTGTCCCCATAGAGACCTGAATCGTTCTCGTGCAGGAGGGTCACGCCCGCTTCGGCGGCCCGATCGGTCAGTGCACGGAGATTGGCCATGACGGCGTCGCGGTAGTTGCCCGGCTCGGCGTCCGGGTTGGTCGCCGGTGGATAGTACGAGAAGATGCGGATCAGCGATGTCTCGAAGATCGTGGCCAGGGTGATGGCCCGATCGAGGCGTTCGAGCTGCTGCTCGAGCGGCACGTCGACCGGCACCTTCCCGATAGGCGAAGCTATGGCGGCCACACGGATGCCGCCAGCGTCCAATGCGGTCTTGACGAGATGCACCTGCTGGTCCGTCAGTTTGAGGACGTTGGTGTTCCAGACGCCGCGCAGATCGAGATGGCGAAGGTTTTCTCCCTGGAGCACGGCGATCTGTTCATCCAGGTCGGGTGAGATTTCGTCGGCAAAGGCGGATAGCCGGATCATGGCAGGCACACCTCGCGGTGGGTGCGGGCCGATTCGTAGATGCCCAGGATGATTTCGACCGGGTGTCGGGCCGCGAGGCCGTCGACCAGCGGTGTTCCGTTTTCACGGACAGCACGGATCATGTCGGCAATCTGCAACGCGTGTGCGCCACCCGTCGGTGGGGTTTGGTCCTGGTCGATCTCGGCCTCGGTGCTGACTGTGGTTCCATAGGCGCCTACCTCTTCCTGATCGTCTCGAGCGAGATGAAGATGGCGCAGACGGTCGTTCTCGATTACCGCCGAGCCGCGATCACCCAGGATTTCGAGGCGGGCGCCGAGGCCGGGATAGGCCGCGGTAGTGGCCACAATCGCTCCCAGTGCGCCGCCGGCAAAGCGCAGCGCGGCCACGGCCGTGTCTTCGGTCTGCATCTGGTGGGCCAGGGTGTCGGTGTATGCCCGGATGCTCCGTACCGGGCCCATCAGCCATTGCAACAGGTCGATGGTGTGGATGGCCTGGTTCATCAGCACGCCGCCTCCATCCAGCGCCCAGGTGCCCCGCCAGGCGCCACTGTCATAGTAGCCCTGCGAGCGCCACCAAGGAATCTGCGCCACGCCCAGCGTCAGCCGGCCAAATGCGCCCTCACGGAGCAGGGCATGAACGCGTTGCGCGGCGGGATCGAAGCGGTGCTGGCTAATCACGGCAACCTGGACGCCGACCTCCTGCTGCACGCGCAGCATCTCAGCGATCACCGCCAGCGAAATGTCCATCGGCTTCTCGACGATGGCATGCCGGCCGGAGCGCATGATCTGACAGGCGTGCTCGCCATGCATGCCGCTCGGCGTGCAGACATCGACGACGTCCAGCTCCTCCCGGTCGAGCATCTCTTGCAGGTCGGTGTAGACCGGCACCCCGTAGCGCCCGGCCAGACGCTCCGCCTGTGCCACCGCTGCCGGCACGTCGGCAACCGCCACCAGCTCGGCGTCGGATAGCCCAGCAATGGCCTCCGCGTGCGTGGCCCCAATCACGCCGCAGCCAACGATCCCGAAGCGTAGTTTGTCTGGCATGTCACCCGGCCATTCCTGTGAACCGCCTCGATCCGGGTCTGTCCCTGCGAGATCCACCGCTCCTATGGTACCAGGTCGTAAAACTCGTTCTTGAACAACGCATGGAACGCCGTGTCCTCACTGATCTCCCCCTCTCCCCCTACCCCTCGCCTGACTTTATGACAGTTTTTGGAAATGAGAGGCTCAGTGGCCCGCTCCATGCTCAAGCGTGTGTTGAGACCACACGAACAGGAGGGGACCAATGAGCCG
>JAABUH010000978.1_pt1 | contig 35591 bp, 37 predicted proteins | sample 5559121 | NCBI WGS metagenome assembly JAABUH01 (sample SAMN10711871, study PRJNA513364) | rock metagenome | isolation source: Antarctica rocks | place: Antarctica: Victoria Land, Battleship Promontory nord | collected 2015-12-28
CACCGTGGCCTTGTTCAATATCCTCGTCCAATGGGAGGGTCTCCCCGTCGATGAACATGGCCACACCCATCGCTCCATTGCTCAATTCAGCTTGTGACATTGTGCCACTAGCACCAAAGGTTATTAACATGCAGCCGTCTATTAGCCGCCTATAGTTCGATCCCGAGAGATATAAATTTTATATAGTTAGTTATATACAAGCGGTGTGCTAAGCCTCGCTTTCCTGGTCGCCCTGGTATATGTCATAGGTCATCCGCGCCTCGGCGGCGAGCTGGCTCCGCAGCTCAGGCGGCGAGAGCACGCGTACTTTAGAGCCCCACGAGAGCAGCCAGGGAATCAGGTCGCGCGGCGCGCGCGGTCGGGAAGACCATGACGACGCCCTCGGGGCGCTCTTCCTCGCCGACGAAGCCCATCGGGCGGTCCTCGCGCGCCCAGCGCGCCGCTCCCGGCGCGAAGAGCGCGCGCACCTCGTCGGGGCCGTGCTCCATCGGCGACACCTGGCGCACCGTGAACTCCTTGCGCCGCGCGAATCGCTCCCCCGTCGGGACGATGTCGTCGATGCGATCGAGGCGGAAGTGGCGCATGCCCGCGCGGCTGCGGCAGTAGGCCGCCATGACCCAGCGTCCCCCTATGCTGACCAGGCCGTGCGGCTCCACGTCGCGCGCGCCGGCCGCGCCGTGGCGCGCCTGGTAGGTGAGCCGGAGCACCTTGTGCTGCCCGATGGCCCGCCGGATCGCCGCGAGCCGCGCCTCGACCGCGGGGTCGGGCGGACCGATGCGCCCGACGAAGCGCAGCGTGTCTTGCAGAGACTCCACCTCGTCCCGCGTCGCCTCGGGCAGCAGCTTCTCGATCTTCTTGCGCGCCGTCTCGACGGCCCCGCGGTACGGCGCGTCGACCTGGTCGGCTACGAAGGCGGCTCCGAGCAGGATCGCGCCAGCCTCGTCGGGTGTGAGCATCAGCGGTGGCAGGAAGTAGCCGGGCATCAAAGTGTAGCCGTAGCCCGGCGTGGACACAACCGGTACGCCCGCTTCGTTGAGGGCCTGCACGTCGCGGTAGATCGTGCGCACGCCGACCTCGAATCGCTCCGCGAGGTCCTCGCCGCGGGTGTAGCGGCGCGTCTGCAGGTGCAGCATGATCGCCAGCAGCCGGTCTGTCCGATTCATGGCGCCACGATAATCGTTACAGGCGCGCGGCGTGACCGTCTCGATGCGGCGGGCCGGCAGATCGGACCGTCGCATGTCCCCGCCACGGGCATGTTAGCGCGAGAGCACATATTATCGACACCGCGATCCGATACTGGATCGGTCGTACGCGTGACGGATACATGACCGAGACTCCTGTACTTGTACTACTCCGCCCCTTCTCGCCCCCTCCGCCCCTGGCTGACTGGGCTATCAGACCCGCGGCGAGGGTCTGGGAGACCAGCGCGCCTCCGGGGGAACCCGGGGAGATGGCTCCCCCCAGACCCTCGCCATCCACGACGGGGACGGGCAAACAGGCTCGGCCGCACGACAATTCACAGACCCTGGTTCCCACGCTCCCACGCTTGGCCGGGCGCGTAGTGGGGTGATATGATACGGTACGAATGACGGGCTGCTCACCTACCCGCCAGGCGCTAACAACAGGCTACCACGAAGGAGGGCTACGATGATCGGGCTCGTCGCACCCGCGCCGGCCGATTCCGGGCTACCCGTCGGGCCCTCCGCCCTCGTGCTCAAGAGCGCCGCTCGCGCCCCCTTGACCGGTACCCCCATCTTCGTCTTTCACGGACCTTTCCCTGTGCGCGCCGCCCTTGGACTGACCCCCGACCGCCTGGTGATCCAGCCAACCGCGCCGCTCGTCCCGTCGATCTGCCTGCAGCGGCACGAGATCGCCGCCATCCGGGTCGAGCGTAGCCAGTGGTATGCCTTTGGGCGCGCCGTCATCGTAATCCGCCGCGTCAAAGGCCCGACCCTCCGGTTGCTGGTCCCGCTCGTCGAGGGTCTCCCCGACGGCACGAACGATCTGGCCCGCTTGTTGCGCGCGTGGTGGCGCTCGGGGCACAGGTAGCTCCTTGGCTATGTCCTCCTCTTAATCCGATTGCATCGTGCTCTTTCAGTCGAGCCCTCTATACTAGGGGTATGAGCACGCGCTACCATCGAGGTACTCTTATCGCCCTCTTTGCCCTCATAGCCATTCTGTTGAGCGGCTGCGCGCCGTTGCCGTGGGAGGCGCGCGCGGCGGCCGGCGACGTACTGAAGGTGTCGCAGGGCTGCCCGTGCCGTTTCAGCTACCCGGCGTCGTGGTACTACTCGGCCTCCGACGGCGACACGAGCAAGTCGCGGCTGGCCGTGCACAACTACAACGACTCGAGCGCCGCCCACGCGCCGATCCCCACGCGCTTCGCCGACGTCGGCATCGATTGGCATCCCGACCCCAGCGGGCAACTCTACCTCGCCGCCACGACGCGCCACTTCGCGCCGATCCCTGAGCAGGCCACGCGCCTCGTCGTCTCGAACCGGGACGCCATGTCGTACGCCCACTGGACCGCGCCGCCGTCCGAGGGCGGCGTCTACGAGGAGCACATTTACCTCTGGGCGCCGGAGTTGCAGCTCGACTACGACATCTCGCTGATGGCGGCCAACCCACCCAGCCGCGACATCGCGGCCGAGCGCGCCACTTTCTACAAGATCGTGCGCTCGCTCGTCATCGGCCCGCAGTAGCTCCGCCCGTCCTCCATGCGCGCACTCACCGCCACGGTCAGCCGCCACGAGCCGGTCGCCGGCGGTCTAACCGAACTGGCGCTCGAAGCGCCGGCCCTGGGCGCGGCGCTCCCTGGTCAGGGCGTCGCCCTGCGCCAGCCGGGCGCGCTGGCCGTGATCCCCCGTCCCTATCAGCTGGCGACGCTCGACGCGCGGGCGAGCTCCGCCGCGCTGCTGTACAGCGCGGGCGACCCCCTCGCGCCCTGGCTCGCCACCCTCGCGCCGGGGGCCCGCCTCGACTTATTGGGACCGTGGGGACGCCCGTTCCCGATAGACCCGCAGGCGCGCCACGCCGTGCTGCTCGGCGGCGGGACGCGGCTGGTCGCGCTCGTGGCCCTGGCGCGGACGCTCGTGGAGCGCGGCGTCGCGGTCGTCGTGCTGCACGACGCGCCGACCGCGGCCGCGCTGCTGCCGCCGCTCCTCCTGCCGCCCGCGGTCGAATTTCACGTCGCCACGGCCGACGGCTCCGCGGGCGCGCGGGGGGACGTGCTCGACGTGTTGCCGCCGTTCCTCCCCTGGGCCGACGCGCTCTACGCCGCGCTCCCGCCCGCGTCGTACCCGCCCTTGCGCGAAGAAGTCTACCAGGGCCGGCTGCGCGTCCGGCGCGGCTTCGCGACTGTGCTGGCCGAGGCGTCCCTGGCCTGCTACACCGGCGCGTGCGGCGGTTGCGCGGTTCCCCTGCGCGACGAGAGCTACGCCCTACTGTGCAAAGACGGCCCCGCGTTCGACCTGCGGGAACTGCGCTGACGCGGGTAGTTAGTTGGCTACTTCGGCTTTGCGGTCCCGCACCGAGACCGCGGGGTTGCCCTTGACGTAGAAGCGCCAGGGCAGTTCGACGGCGCGCGTGATGCCGATGCGCGTGGTTTGCACGATGGGCAGGGTGTCGTGGGGGACGCCGGGGACGATGTAGAGGGGTAGGCCGGTCAGGTCGCCGCCGTTGAGCTCAGGCCCGATGGCGAGGGCCTGGCACAGGCGTCCAGGGCCGTTGGCCACGTTCGGGCCGCTCTTATCGCCCCTCCGCCCACTCTTTTTGCCGCCCCCGTCCTCGCCGCCATTGCCCGCGCTATCCCCCGGCGGAGCGGTGAGGCCGCGATTGTCCATCATGATGTCCAGCCCCTCGCGCGGGTCGAGGGCGCGGATCAGCACGGCCGCGGCAATACCCGCCGCCTCGGTCACGACGTTGAGCATGTAGTGCATGCCGTACGAGCGGTACACGTAGGCGTGACCCGCCGCGCCGAACATGACCCGGTTGCGGTTCGTCACGCCGCGGTAGGCGTGGCAGGCCGCGTCCTCGGGCGCGACGTACCCCTCCGTTTCCACGATCATGCCCGCGAGCCGTCCCCGCGCAGTCTCGTGGATCAACGTGGCCCCGAGCAGGGCGCGCGCAATCTCCAGAGTGGGGCGCTCGTAGAAGGGCCTGTCGTGGCCAATGCAAAGGGGCAGGGGTTTGGGTCTATCAATGGGACGCATGGAAGCCCGCTATATCCACGAACTCGAACAGGTGGTGGGCGATAGCCACGGCTCGGGGCACGAGCCGGTCATCGACGACAAGCCAGAGGTGTGCGATGCGCATCGGCGTCGTACTTCCTACTCTATGATCAACCTGAGCCTACGTTTCACTCTCGACCTTCGACGTTCGACTTCGTTCAGCCGCGGCCAGGGCATGCTCGAGGCGATGCTGGCCGGCCGCCGTGGTGAGATCGCCGCGCGTCTTCTCCAGGATGCCGCGTACGCCGTCCGTCGCGCGGCGCAACGAGCCGGTCACGGCGTCAGGGTAGTCGATCGTGACCAGCAGCTCGTAGATCCTGTCCATGGCCCCGAGCAGGCGCTCGCCCGTGGCGTAGTCGTCTCGGCGCAGCGCGTCGAGCGTGTAGCGGCGCAACTCGCCGACCGCCTCGGCGAGACCGCTGTAGTAGGGGACGTAGCCCACGCCCAGCGCGTCGGGCGCCGGCAACTCCTCGTCGCGCACCAGGGCCAGCGTGAGCCGCGCCTCGGCGTACTCCTTGAGCGCGTCGCCGACGTAGTTGTGGTGGTAGAGCTCGGGCAGCGCGGCGAGCCCCTGCTCGATCGCCCCGATCTCGTCGCGCGCCTGCGCCAGCAGCCCCTCGGCCCGTCCCCAGTCGCGGCGGTGCACGGCGCGGATAGCGTTCCCGCAGTGGCGGATGAGCAGGCGCGCGTGCGCCAGCGAGGCCTCGCGCGCCGCGTGCCTGGCGCCGAAGTAGGCATGCGCCACGCTCTCAAGTTGGTCTAACGTGTCCATATACGTCAGTATACTTTGCGCCGCTCCCCCCGTCGCGCTTATAATATGTCAATCGCGCCCACATCGACGCGACGCCCTTCCGCCAATGACGGACCACGGAGGAAAATTTCGATGAAAAGCTATCCCACGGGGAACCTGCGCAATGTCGCCCTCATCTCCCACGAGGGCGCGGGTAAGACCAGCCTCGTCGAGGCCGCCCTGTTCGACACCGGGGCCACCACGCGCCTGGGCCGGGTCGAGGAGGGCACGACGGTGTCGGACTTCGAGCCCGACGAGCGCGAGCGCAAGATATCGCTCGGCGCCTCGGTGGTCCCCGTGGAGTGGCGCGACTGCAAGATCAACCTGCTCGACACCCCCGGCTACGCCGACTTCGTCGGCGAGTTGCGCGCGGCCCTGCGTGTGTCCGACGCGGCGGTCGTCGTGGTCGACGCCGCGGCCGGGGTCGAGGTCGGCGCCGAATTGGTCTGGTCGTACGCCGACGAGTACAACCTGCCGCGCCTCGTCTTCGTCAACACGCTCGACCGCGAGAACACCGACTTCCTGGCCACACTCGAGACCGTGCAGAGTCGCCTCTCCGCGCACGCTGTCGCGGTGCAGCTGCCCATCGGCGCGCAGTCCGAGCTCGCGGGCACGCTCGACGTGCTCACAGGCAAGGCCACGCTCTACGAGAGCGGCCGGCCGCGCGAGGGCGCGGCGTCCTCGGTCCCGGCCGCGCTCGAGGCGCGCCTTGCCTCTCTGCGCGAGAAGCTGATGGAGGCGATCTGCGAGACGGACGACGATCTGGTCGCGCGGTACCTCGAGGGGGTCGAGATCGACGCGGTGGACCTGCGCCGCGCCCTGCGCCGCGCCGTGGCGCGCGGCGAGCTCGTGCCGGTGCTGTGTGGCTCGGCCGCCCTCAACGTCGGCGTGGCGGGCCTGCTCGACGCCGCGGTCGACTACTGCCCCAGCCCGGCCGACGCGGAGCCGCGCGACGCGCAGGGCCGGCCGCTCGACGGCCACCTCGCCGCGCTCGTCTTCAAGACGGTCTCCGACACCTTCGGCCGGCGCAGCTACTTCCGCGTCTACGGCGGCTCTATGGAGGCCGACTCATACGTGTGGAACGCCGCGCGGGGCAAGGACGAGCGCGTGCCGCAGTTGCTGGTCATGCGCGGCGGGCAGGGTGAGCCGGCGCTCAAGCTCCCGGCCGGCGACATCGGCGCGGTGCTCAAGCTCGCCGAGACCCTCACGGGCGACGTCTTGACCGCCAGGGAGCGCCCCGTCGACCTCGCGCCGGTGCGCTACCCCGAGCCGGCCTACTCGGCCGCGGTCGAGCCCAAGACGCGCGGCGACCTCGACAAGCTCGGCCCCGCCCTGGCGCGCCTGACGCAGGAGGACCCCACGCTGCGCGTGCGCCGCGACGTCGAGTCGGCGCAGACCGTGCTCTCCGGCATGGGCGAGACGCACCTGCAGGTCGCGCTCGACCGCCTGCGCCGCAAGTATGGCGTCGACGTGGCGCTCGGCGAACTGCGCGTGCCCTACCGCGAGACGGTGACGGCCAGCGCGCGCGCGCAGGGCCGCCACAAGAAGCAGACGGGCGGGCACGGGCAGTTCGCCGACGTGTGGCTGCGCGTGTCACCGCTGCCGCGCGGCGAGGGCTTCAAATTCACCGACAAGGTCGTCGGAGGGTCTATCCCGCGCAACTTTATCCCGGCGGTGGAGAAGGGGGTGCAGGAGGCCCTGCGCGAGGGCTTCCTGACCGGTCACCCGGTCGTGGACATCGAGGTGACGGTCGACGACGGCTCGTTCCACCCCGTCGATTCGAGCGAGATGGCCTTCAAGATCGCCGCGTCGCTCGCCTTCAAGAAGGCGGCGGAGGGGGCCAGGCCGGTCGTGCTCGAGCCGATCATGCGCGTGGAGGCGCGCGTGCCCAACGAGTACACGGGCGACGTAATGGGCGACTTCAACGGCAAGCGCGCGCGCATCCTGGGCATGGAGCCGGCGGGCGAGGCGAGCACGATTATCCTGGCGCAGGCGCCCATGCGCGAGATGGGCCACTACGCGGCGTCACTGCGCTCTATCACACAAGGGCGCGGGGTCTATACAATGAAGACAGAGGGCTACGAGGAGGCGCCGCACATCGTCATGCAGCAGATCATCGCCGAGGCGGCGGCCCAGAAGAAATAAGCCATCAGTTGCCAGCTATCGGCCGTCAACTGGCGGCCGATAGCTGGCAACTGATAGTCGAGGTATTCGTGAACATACGGCGTTTCTTCCCGGGGACCGGCGCCATCGTCGCCTTTGTCGTGGTGATGGCGGTGGCGGTCGCCGGGAACATCCAGACCAACGACCAGATTCTGCTCCCACTCCCGGCCAAGGCCATCGACGCGCAGGTCCTCTCCGTCGCCGGCCACCCCCCCCGGGCGCACCGCGGCACGCTCTACTTTACTTTCGTGCGCGAGGAGCAGGCCAACCTGCTGACCAAGCTCTACCACCAGTACTTCGACCCTGACGCCACGATCCTGCCGAACGAGGCGATCTTCGGCAAGCCCGCGCCGTCGCAGAAGGACCAGCAGTTGCTGCAGCAGCAGAACGTCGAGGCCATGCTCGGCAGCAAGACGCAGGCGGCGCTGGCCGCGCTCAACGCGCTGGGCGCGACCATACAGGACGAGCACGTTCTCGTGGCGCAGGTGTCTCCCGCGAGCAAGGCAACGGGCAAACTGCACCCCAACGACGTGATCCTGACCGCCGACGGCCGCGCCGTGCACTCGTCGCAGCAACTCGTCGACGTGCTGCAAGGGGTGCGGCCGGGCGCGCCGGTCGCGCTGCTCGTGTCGCACCAGGGCGCGCCCGACCTCCACCTGACCATACCGACGATCCGCAATCCCACGGACGGCCGGGCCATCATCGGCATCCAGCCGCACAACGTCACGTTCCGCTCCGACCCGCGCCTGCCCTACAGCGTCACCATCGACCCCGGCGACGTGGCAGGTCCCTCGGCCGGGCTCATGTTCGCGCTCTCCATCGTCGACCGCCTCTCGCCGGGCGACCTGACGCACGGCCACAAGATCGCGGGCACTGGCACGATCGACAACGACGGGTACGTCGGCCCTATCGGCGGCGTCAAGCAGAAAGTCATCGGCGCGCGCAAGACGGGGGCTACATACTTCTTCGTGCCCGCCTACTGCGATGCAAACACCTGCAACTACAAAGAGGCGCTGCCCTACGCCAAGGGCATCACGCTCATCAAGGTCAACACGCTCGCCGAGGCGTTGGCGGCTCTGCGACGGCTTAAGTAGTCGATAGCTATCATTATCTATCACAACCGTACAATACAGTAGCGCATATGCCAGGGGGAGATGGAAGGGGTCGCGCCCACCCTTTTTATGAAGCGGCGCCCCCCTGGGCATACGGCGTCAGCGCGATGTAGAAGACCTCCGCGCCTGGTCGCGCCCTGCGCTCACCCTCGGTCTCGAGCGTAAAGTCTATGGCGTTGAGCGCCTCTCGTTCGGCTTCCTCGCGCGTATCGGCGCTGCCGTTGACGCCCAGGGCCGGCACGCGGAAATTCCAGTTGTTGCTTTCGTCGTGCAAGTACCTGCGATGCTTTCGGCGTGACCCATTCTAGCGCATCGCGCGTCACAGCATCAGCATGGCGTCGCCGAAGCTGTAGAAGCGATACTCGCGCGCGATGGCCTCGGCGTACGCCTTGTCGATCGCGTCTTTTCCCGCGAAGGCGCTCACGAGCAGGAGCAGGGTCGAGCGCGGCAGGTGGAAGTTGGTGATGAGGCCGTCGACGGCGCGGAAGATGTGCCCCGGCCGGATGAAGATGTCGGTCCAGCCGGCGTAGGGGCGCAGACCCTCGGGCGTCGCCGCGCTCTCCAGCACGCGCGCACTGGTCGTGCCGACCGCTATGACGCGCCGGCCTTCGGCGCGGACCTCGTCGAGTTCGCGCGCCGTGTCCCGGTCGAGCTCGGCCCACTCGCTGTGCATCGCGTGTCCCTCGACGTCCTCGCCGACCATGGGCTTGAAGGTGCCCGCGCCCACGTGCAGCGTGACGTGGCGCAGCGCGACGCCGCGCTCGTGGAGGCGGCGTAGCGTCTCGGACGTGAAGTGCAGCCCGGCGGTGGGCGCGGCGACCGAGCCCTCGTCGCGCGCGTAGATTGTCTGGTATCGCTCGGGGTCGCGCAGGGGCGCATGGATATACGGCGGCAGGGGCGTGACGCCGACGCGGTGGATCGCCTCACGCACTGTCCCCGCCGCGGCGCGCAGGCGCAGCCGCCGCTCGCCGCCCTCCAGCCGGTCGAGTACCGTGGCCGTCAACAGCGCGGATGTACCGGGGGCGCCGTCGCCCGGCCGCCCCTCGTATCTACCGGGATCGCCGGCTTCCAGCCGGCCCCGCTCACCCTTGACGAGTTCGTTACCCTCGACCCGATCGCCCACGATGTCTTGCCGGCTGGAAGCCGGCGGTCCCAGGGGACCACGGGCCGCCTGCGTATCCGCTCCATCGAGCAGGAGGGTCTCGCCGGGACGGACGCGGCGGCCGGGGCGCACGAGGGCGACCCACTCGTCGGGCGCGTCCTCGCGCAGCAGCAGCACCTCCACGGCCCCGCCCGTCCCGGCGCGCCGGCCGCGCAGGCGCGCCGGGAGCACGCGGCTGTTGTTGGCGACGAGCACGTCGCCCGGACGCAGGAGGTCGGGCAGATCCCGGAAAATATGGTGACTCACCCCTCCCGTCGCGCGATCGAGGGCGAGCAGGCGCGCGCTGTCGCGCGGCTCGACGGGCGTCTGGGCGATCAGGCGCGGGGGTAGCTCGTAGTCGTAGTCGGAAACGCGCATAGCACCTCAAGTATATAAGGGCCTGTGCTATCATCGAGTTATGCGCATCGTCATTATGGGCTGCGGGCGCGTCGGTGCCCACCTGGCTAACACCATGCACCAAGAGCACGACATCACCGTCATCGACCAGTCGGCGCGGGCCTTCGAGCGGCTCTCCCCGGAGTTTTCGGGCCGCACCGTCGTGGGGCCGGGCGACGACCCGGACGTGCTCGTGCAAGCCGGCATCGGCGAGGCCGACGCCTTCGCGGCGCTGACCAATCGCGACAACGCCAACATCATGGGCAGCGAGATGGCGCGCGAGCTGTTCCACGTCCCGCGCGTGATCACCCGCATCTACGACCACGACCGCGACGACACGTACCACGAGCTGGGCCTCGAAACAATCTGCCCGACGGAAGAGGGCGCCCGGCTGCTCGAGGAGATAGTGACGAGTAGCTAGTTACTAGTAGTTAGTAGTTAGAGAATTCGTTTTCTAACTACTAACTGCTAACTACTACCTACTGGAGAAGGCATGTACATCATCATCGCCGGCGCGGGCAAGGTGGGCTATTACCTCGGCAAGGAGCTGCAGGCCGACGGGCACGAGATCCTGGTCATCGAGCGCGACTACAAGAAGGCGCACCAGGCGGGGGCGCAGCTCGGCGAGGGCGCCGTCATGCGCGGGCAGGCCGACGAGGCTGCCACGCTGGAGCGTGCTGGGGCCAACCGGGCCGACCTCGTCATCGCAGTGACCGGCGACGACGAGGACAACCTCGTCATCTGTCAGGTCGCGCGGCGGCGCTTCAACGTGCCGCGCATGATCGCCCGCGTCAACAATCCGCAGAACGAGGAGCTTTTTCATCGCCTCGGCATCGACATCACGGTGAGCTCGACCAAGCTGATCCTCTCTCTGATCGAGCAGGAGCTGCCGAGCCGGCCTTTCATCCCCCTGGTACACCTGCGCTCTATCGGCATGGAGATCGTGGAGCTCGCCGCGGTCACGGGCTCGCCCTTGATCGGCCGGCGCGTCGGCGACCTGCATCTGCCTCCGGGCAGCACCGTCTCGCTGATCATGCGCGGCAGCCAGACCGTCATCCCCACCCCCGACACGGTCGTGGAGCCCGACGACAGGTTGATCGGCTTCGCGCCGATGGCGCGCGAGGGCGAGCTGGTCCAGGCTGTCAAGCAAACATAGCGGGGCTTGCGCGGCTACTCGTCCCAGGTCACTACCAAACCCAGTAGTTGGGCGAAGGCGACGGCCTGCGCGGGGTCGATGACGGCGCCACGCAGGTCGGCCAACCCGACCTTCAGCCCTTCGACCCGCGAGCCGCGGAAGTCGGCGCCGGCGAGCTTGGCACCCTGCATGTCGGCTTCGCGCAGGTCGCAGCGGTCGAACACGACGCCGGAGAGGTCGGCGTCGCGGAAGGAGGCCTCGCCCAGGGCGCACTGCTCGAAGCGCACGCGTTTGAACGTGGCCGCGAAGAACAGGGCGTAGGTGGCGGCGCAGCCCCTGAAGGTGGCGTCCTGGATGCGCGCCTCGATGGCCTTGAAGCCGAGCAGGCGGCTCTCGACTACCTCGACCCGCGTCAGCTCGACCTTCGGCCAGTCCGCCTCGGCGAGGTCGCAGGTGTCGAAGCGCACGTCGCGCAGGTGCGACGCGGCGAGGCGCGTGCCGCCCAACCCGACGCGCTCGAAGCGTACCTCCTCGAAGGTCACGCCCCGCGCGACCTGTCCGCTGAGCGCGCCGTGTGAGAGGACGAGGCTGGAATAGATGCCGTGGTCGACCAGGTGCTCGTCGGGCAGATCGGCGACGGGCTCGGTCTTGGGGAGCCGGGGCGGGGCTATAGACCCTGTGCGCTCGCGCCTCTTGCCGGGCATCGGGGCTAGGCCTCGCGGCGCTCGTTGATGCGCCGCACCAGGTCGGTCGTGGAGCGGCCGGGCAGGAAGGAGAGCACGGCGACCTGGCCGCCGTAGTCGCGGCAAACGGCCGCCTCGGGCAGGTGTCCCTTCGAGCCGGGAGGCGCCGCGGGGTCGTAGTCGCCGCCTTTGACATAAACATCGGGTTGCAGATGGGCGACCAACTCGTTTGCCGTGTCTTCGTGGAAGGGGACGACGAGGTCGACGGAGGCCAGCGCGGCGACGACGACCATACGATCTTCCAGCGGCATCAGCGGGCGGCTCGGCCCTTTGCGGCGGCGCACCGAGTCGTCGCCGTTGAGGCCGACTACGAGCAGGTCGCCCTGCGCGCGGGCCTCCTGCAGATAGCGCACGTGCCCGGCGTGCAGCAGGTCGAAGACGCCGTTCGTCAGCACGACCCTTTTGCCCTCCGCGCGCGCGCCGGCCAGGGCGGAACTGGCCGCGCCGGCCGACGGCGCGATCTTGCGGTCGGTGTGGGTGACGGCATCGGTGTCGGTGAGACGCATTGTCGCTGCTCCGTCGAGGCAAACGTTGTTACAAATCCGCGGCCGCCAGGATCGCGTCGAGCGTCGGCGCGACGATGGGGGCCGCGGGGGCGCGCTCGACCGCGAACGCGGGGTCCTTGAGCCCGTGGCCGGTCAGGACGCAGACAGCCGTGGCGCCTTCCGGCAGCCGGCCCGCCCGCGCCAGCCTCAGCAGGCCGGCTACCGAGGCCGCCGAGGCGGGCTCGGCGAAGATGCCCTCCTCGCGCGCCAGCAACTCGTAGGCCTCGGCGATCTCCTCGTCGGTCACGGCCTCGATCAGGCCGCCCGACTCGTCGCGCGCCGCCACGGCGAGGTGGCGGCTGGCCGGGTTGCCGATGCGGATGGCCGTGGCGCGCGTGGCCGGCTCCGCGATCACCGTGTCGCGCACGATCGCCGCCGCTCCCTCGGCCTGGAAGCCGTACATGCGCGGGAGCGCGGGGATGAGGCCTTCGTCCTGGTAGCGGCGGAAGCCCATCCAGTAGGCCGAGACGTTGCCCGCGTTGCCCACGGGGATGGCCAGGATGTCGGGGGCCGCGCCGAGTTCGTCGCAGATCTCCCACGCGGCGCTCTGCTGGCCTTGCAGGCGGTAGTGGTTGATCGAGTTGACCACCGTGACGCCGCCGTGCGCGTCGAGTTCGCGCACCAGTCGCAGGGCGTCGTCGAAGTTGCCCTGGATGGAGAGCACGTGCGCGCCGTAGGCGAAGGCCTGTGCCAATTTGCCGAGGGCCACGTAGCCGTCGGGGATCAGCACGAGGGCGGTGAGGCCCGACCGCGCGGCGTAGGCCGCCGCCGCCGCGCTGGTGTTGCCTGTCGAGGCGCACACGACGGCGCGCGCGCCCTCCTCGGCGGCCTTGGCCACGGCGAGGACCATGCCGCGGTCCTTGAACGACCCCGTGGGGTTGCCGCCCTCGCACTTGAGCCACAGTTGGCCCAGGCCGGTGCGCCGCTCCAGGGCGGGGGCGCGCACGAGCGGCGTGTCGCCTTCGCCGAGCGTCAGCGGCGGCGTGCCCGCAGTGAGGGGCAGGAGGCGCCCGTAGCGCGCCAGAATGCCGGGATGGCGGAGGCCCCGCGGGGTCCCCGCGGGGCCGGGACCGGCGGGGGACCCGAGGGGGGCGGAGGGGGGGCTACTCGACGAGACGATCATAGGCGTATGTTCCTAACACTTTGAGCGCGCCGGTGACCGGGACGGCCAGGAACATCCCCAGGATGCCGCCGAGCGTCGCCCCGCTGAGCAGCGCGAACAGGATGAGCACGGGGTGCAGCTTGACGGCATGCCCGACGACGCTGGGGATGACGAGGTAGTCCTCGACCTGGCGCATGATGAAGAAGACGAGGGCGACGATGAGGGCGTAGCCCGGGCGCGGCAGCCCCAACCCGGGCGGCCCGATCAGGGCCACGAGCGATACTATGGCGATGGCGAAGAAGGGTCCGATGATGGGAAAGATCTCGAGGAACCCGACGATGGGCGCGAGCACGATGGCGAACCGCACGCCGAGGATGGTGAGGGCGATCAGGCTGGCCGTGGACATGATGAGGATCAGGATGACCTCGGCGCGCAGGTACTCGCTCAGCACGGTGTTGATACTGCGCCCCAGCGCCACCGCGTCGTCGCGGTAGCCCGTCGGGATGCGCGTGCGCAGCCAGGCCCGCAGCCGCGTCCCGTCCAGCAGAAGGTAGATCGTACTGAGCAGGAAGGTGAGCAGGCGCAACAGGGTGTCGATGAGCCCCGAGGCCACCGACCAGCCGCTGTGCAGCACGAGCCGCGGCGAGTCGGTGATGGCCGACTGCGCGTTGCGGATCAACTGCGGTACCTGGATCTGCAGGCCTAGGATGCTGAGGGTCCCCGCGTTCGGCACGTAGGTCGTGAAGAAGTTGTCGAGGGCCGAGAGGCTGCTCGTGACGGCCACGACGTCCGCGCGCAAGGGTTCGATCGCCGCGGTGACGCCCCAGGCGACGACGCCGACGAGGACGAGCATGACCAGCGCCACGCTGAGGCCATGGCGCAAGCGCGTGCGTTTCTGGACCTGGCGCACGACGGGGTTGAGGATGTACGCGACGACGGCGGCCCAGATGAACGGTCGCACGATCGAGCGCACCGCCAGCAAGAACAAGACGGCCAGCAGGACGATGCCGATCCCCAGGTACAGGCGCGTGCGCCGCGAGAGCGGGCGGCGCATCCCGAGCGGCGCGGGCACGGGCGCCGCCACGGGCGCGGGCGCCCCCGGCGCTAGCGGCGCCGGGTCGGGCGTTGGCGCGACGGCGGCGGCGGGCGGCGCCCCTGTCGACGCCCGTGGGGGCGCCGTCTCCTCAGGACGCGGCGAAGTGCCGGAGCGCGGCGCGGAGTCTGTCCTCATCGCTCAGCCCTTCCCGCGGCGGCACGCTCCGCAGCGCCTCGGCCGCTTCGGCCGCGGAATACCCTAACCCCACCAGCACGCCGGCAAGTTCGCCGTCCGCCTGCTTCGGCGGGGCGACGGGGAGGGTGGACGCTCCCGACGCCGCGAGCTTGCCTTTCAGTTCTAATATAACGCGCTGGGCCGTTTTTCGCCCGATTCCCGGGACGCGCACGAGCGCGTCGATCTGCTCCCCCTCGATCGCGTCGCGCACGGCCGTGGGCGAGAGCACCGAGAGCATCAGCTGCGCGGCGCGCGGCCCGACCCCTGAGACGCCGATCAGACTCAGGAACACGTCGCGCTCCTCGCCCGTGCCGAAGCCGTAGAGCGTCATCAGGTCCTCGCGGATGTACAGGTGGGTCAGCAGCGCGACCTCGGCCCCGCCCTTGGCCTTGCCCTCACCTCTATCCAGGTCGCCCAACGTATGGCCCGTCGTGTTGATGCGCAGGCTGATCGGCCCAAGGCCGAGCGTGACCCAATCGGCGCCACGCTCCTCCACGCGGCCGCGCACGCGTTCGATCATCGCGCGCCCGCCACCGTCAAGGCGTCGAGCCGCGCGCTGTGCGCGTGGCAGATCGCCACCGCCAGGGCGTCGGCGGCGTCGTCGGGGTGCGGGGTCTCGCGCAGGCGCAGCAGCGTCGTGGTCATAATCTGTACCTGTTCCTTGGTGGCCTTGCCGTAACCGACGACGGCGCTCTTCACCTGCAGCGGTGTGTATTCGGACACGCGCAGGCCCGCTTGCGCCGCCGCCAGCAGCGCGACGCCGCGCGCCTGCCCCACCCCGATGGCCGTGCGCACGTTGGTATTGAAGAACAACTCCTCCACGGCCACGGCGTCGGGCCGATGGATGCGGATGAGTTCGACCAGGCGTGTGTGCAGCGAGCACAGGCGTTCCTCGGGCGGCATGCCCTTCGGCGTGGTCAGCGCGCCGTAGTCACCCGCGGTAAGGGTGCGACCGTCGCCGGCCACGAGCCCATAGCCCATGATGGCGGTGCCAGGGTCAATGCCGAGGGTCAGCACGGGCGGGTAGCCAGTAGTCGGTAGTCAGTAGTTAGATGATATATTGCGACGTTTGTCATAGCCCTAAATCAACGCCTCTCACAGGCAACGACAAAATGCCCCTGCATGTTTATCTTACGTAGGACTGCTAGCGCGGACTGCGCTCTCTGACTACTGACTACTGATCGCTGACTACTAGCGCGTGGCGTCCTCGTACTCAGCCATCATCTCGTCGTTGAACTCGACGTTGGCGTGGACGCGCTGCACGTCGTCGAGGTCTTCGAGCCGCTCGATCAATTTGAGCACTTGTGTCGCCTTCTGGCTGTCGAGCTCGACCGTGGTCTGCGGCACGACGGTGGCCTCGGCGTCGGTGATTTTAAAACGATCGGCTAGCGCGCGGCGCACCTCGTCGAGAGCGCCCGAGTCGGTGTAGATCGTGACATTGCGCCCGTCGACGACGACATCCGTCGCGCCGGCCTCTATGGCCGCGAGTTCGACGTCCTCCGGGTTCGCGCCGTCGGCGTCGATGGCGATGACCCCGCGCGGCTCGAACATCCAGGCCACCGAGCCGGTCTCGCCCATATTGCCGCCGTTGCGCGAGAAGATGTTGCGCACCTCGGCGACGGTGCGGTTGCGATTATCCGTCATGGCCTCGACCAGAACGGCGACGCCGCTCGGCCCATATCCCTCGTACACGATCTCATCGAGGCTCGCGCCCTCGCCGAGGCCGGCGGCGCGGTGGATGGCGCGCTGGATGTTGTCGGCGGGCATGTTGCTCTCGCGCGCCTTCTGCACGGCCAGGCGCAGGCGGAAGTTGGCGTCGGGGTCGGGAGTCCCCGAGCGCGCGGCGACCGTGATCTCGCGCCCCAACTTGGTGAACAACTGGCCGCGCTTCGAGTCGTTGACGCCCTTTTGGCGGCGGATCTGGCTCCATTTCGAGTGCCCGGACATAGCTCCTCCTAAGTAGTTAGTAGTCAGTAGTCAGAAGGCGCGGTCGGCAACCGTGTGATGAGCATCCGCAGATTGGGGAATCACGGCACGAAGTTTCATCGTTCCACTGACTACCGGCTACTGATTACTGTCGTAGGCATATTGTATCACGGCGCGGGCGCGCGGGGGTGTTCGCCGATGTCACCGCGCAGGATGGCCAGGGCGTGGGGCAGGACGGGCAGGATGGCTTCGAGGCACTCGCGGACCCCTTTGGGCGAGCCGGGCAGGTTGACGATGAGCGAGCGGCCACGCGTCCCTGCCGTGGCGCGCGAGAGGGCGGCCGTGGGCGTTTTCTCCAGTGTCAGCGCGCGCATCATCTCGGGGATGCCGGGGACGACGCGCTCGATCACGTCCCCCGTCGCCTCGGGCGTGACGTCGCGCGGTGCGAGTCCGGTGCCGCCGGTGGTGAGCAGGAGGGCGTGGTTGTCCTCGTCACACCAGCGGCGCAGGAGCGCGGCGACCTCGCCGCGGTCATCGGTGACGATGAGGCTCGCCCGCACATCGAAGCCGGCGCCCTCGAGCAACTCCCGTGCGACGCGCCCGCTCTCGTCGTCGCGCTCGCCGCGCGCCCCTTTGGTGCTCACCGTCAGGATCGCCGCGCCGTAGCGCGCCCCGCTCTCCACCCTACGCCTCCTCTCCTATTCCTACTTCCCCTGTCGGATAGTGTTCCGGTCGCCCGTGCTCGCCGGAAGCGCCGGCCGGCGGCCGGCGGCCGGCGGCCGGCATCGTCCGCAACGTCCCGCTGGCTGGTGGCCGGCGCTCCTGTGTAGATAGCGACATCTTACGCTATACCTACGCCCGCCCCCACAGTGGCGCCCCGTTGACCTTGCCCAGATAGTCGAACCGCACGGTAGCCCGTCGCCCTGTCGGCGTGTGCTCAAGCATGATGGCGCGCCCCGGCCCCGACGACGGCTGGTTGAACATTCCGACGACGCTGCCGGCGAGGGCCGCCAGGGTGCGCCTCCAGCCGGAGGCGGCCTCCGTGCGCGCGTCGCTCACGAGGCGCCAGTCGGGATAGGCGCCGCCCTTCACCTCGGCGACCGCGTGCTCGAGCGCCTCGTGATCGACGCGGCCCTGCAACAAGAACAAGGGCGGCTCCGGCGTCTGTTCCTTAGTCATCTCAGACCCCCTACGTGCATTGTACCGTCCGGGACCCCCACGGCCGGACTGGCGTGGGGGTCCCGGACGGTATACGGCGACATGGCGGCGCCATACCCTTCGCGCGGATCTCACGGCCGATGCGGGCCGGACGGGTCACGCGCCGGCTTGTCGAGGGGTGGAGAGGGGCAGGCGGACGGTGACGGCCGTGCCGGTCCCGGCGTCGCTCTCGAGCGCGATGTGCCCGCCGTGCTGCTCCACGATGGCTTTCGCTCCCGAGAGGCCTATGCCGCTGCCCGCGATGCCACACGCCGTCGAGGCGCGGTAAAAGCGTGTGAAGACGCGTGGCAGCTCGTCGGCCGGGATGCCGATCCCCTCGTCGCGCACGACGATTATGGCCCAGCCACCGGCCTCGCGCAGCGTCACGCGCACGGGCGTGCCCTCGGGGCTGTATTTGACCGCGTTGCCGATGATGTTCTGCAGCACCCGCCCCAGCCGCGCGCCGTCCCCCTCCACCTCTAATGGGGTCTCCGGCGCATCCACGAGCACGCGCGCGGACCCGGACCCGGACCCGGTTGCGTCGGTCGCGTCGGTCGCGTCGGTCGCGTCCGTAGGGGGGAGCGCCTCATCGGCCGCCGCGCGCGCGAGCGCGCCCAGGTCGACCTCCTCGATCTGCAGTTCCAGCGCCTGGCCCGTCTGCAGCCGCGCCACGTCGCCGAACTCGTTGACCAGCGCGACCATGCGCCGGGATGTATCGGCCACGGACTCGAGCTGGCTATCGAGCCATCCGCCGTCCACCTCCTGGCTCCGGCGCAGCCGTGACCGCATCAATTGCACGCGGCCGATGATGTTGGTCAAGGGCGAGCGCAGGTCGTGCGCGGCGACGCCGAGGAAGTCGTTGCGCAAGCGCAGCGCCACCTCGGCCTCGTCGCGCGCCGCGCGCTCGCGGGCCAGCAGCTCGGCGCGCTCCTCCTCCAGGCGCTGGCGCGTCGTGCGGTCCTGGAAAGCGATGACGGCGCCGATGGCCTCCACCTTCCCCGCGCCGGCCAGGATGGGGGCGGAAGTGTACGATACGGGGAACGTCGAGCCGTCGCGGCGTGTGAACACGTCTTCGTCGCGGCGCACGGCCACATGGGAGCGCATCACGCCGAGCAGTGGACAGTCCTCCTCCGCCAGCGGCGTCCCGTCGGCGCATCGGCCGTGGATCATCTGGTGCATGTCGCGGCCGCGCAGTTCGTCCAGGCGCCAGCCCAGCAGCCCCTGCGCCGCCGGGTTCATGAAAGTTACACGGCCGTCGCGGTCGAGCGCATAGACGCCGTCCTCCAGAGTGTCCATCACGGTTTGTGTGAAAGCGAGCCGGTCCTGCAGCCGCTCCCGCTCCCCCTCGACCGCCGCGCGCCGCGCCTGTTCGGCTGTTGCGGCGGCCCGCTCGACTAGCTCGGCGCGATGGGCGACGATGCCGACCCAGCGGGCCACCGCCTCCAGGAAAGGCAGGTCGTCCGGGGCGAAGGCGTCCGGGCGCGGGGAGGCGGCCCCGAGCACGCCGCGTCGCCCGTCGCCCACTGTGAAGGGGACGGCCAGCGTCGAGCGCACCCCGAGGTCCCACACGATGCCGGGGAGCTCGACGGGGTCCTGCTCCGAGTGTCCCGTGCTGAACGGCGTCCCCGACAAATAGACCTCGACGAAGCGCCCGCCCTCGGCCAGGGGCTGGCGGTCGAGCCCGAGCGCGCGCTGCCGGCGCCCCATCGGCGTGTCGCTCACGCCCACGGCCACGAGCGATTCGCCGGAGGAGTCCGGCAGCAGCGCGTCGATCTTCTCGGCGCCCAGCGCGTCCGCGACCGGCTGGGCCGCCTGCTCGAGCGCCCCCTTCAGATCGGTGGCCTCGATGGCCAGCAATCGCTGGAGCGTTTCCAGGAGCCGGGACTGCGCGCGCTGACCCTTTTCGCTCATGGGCTCGACCTCGTGCGCCATATCTCTCCATGCCGGCGACCGGCGAATAGCAGACTATTGCATGGGTGGTTTGACTACCAATTCTAACATGAGCCCCGGAATCGCACGCACTGTTCGCGGAGTGCGGCGTATAGAGGGGATCACCCCGCGATAGCGCGCCTCTTGACGGGCGACGACAGCACGATCGAGGTGGTGAGGTCGCCGTAGGGCATCAGGCGGTCGAGCAGCGCCTCCAGGTGCGCCACGTCCCTGGCGACGACCGTCATGATGTAGGAATCGCTCCCCGTCACGCGGTGGCACTCCGTGACCTCGGGCAGGGTCGCGCAGAACGCGCCCGCCACGGCGCACCTGCCCCCCGCCGCGTTGAGCCGCACGATGGCCGTGACCGGCAGCCCGATCTTCTCGGCGCGCACCTCGGCGTGGTAGCCGGCTATGATGCCCGCGTCCTCCAGGCGGCGCACGCGCTCCGCGACAGCCGGGGGCGTAAGCCCGACGCGCCGCCCGAGCTCGTTGTACGAGAGCCGGGCATCCTCCTGCAGCAGGCGCAGGATCTGCCAGCCCGTCGGGTCGAGCAACCTATCGCTATCGAAAGTCATCTCGCCTTTTATCCCCATGATATATGCTCTGATCACTGTAACACTTTTAGTTGTCCCTTTCAACCGGCCCTACAACCCATTATCATGTAGGCGGATGGAGGAGATGGAGATGCAACTGTTCGACCTTGACTATCGCTACTATCGCCGAGGAGCTTGGCGCACTCGTCTTCTGCGCGCCAGCGGAATACTGCTCCGCGACGCGGCGGGAGGAAGTGGGCGCGCGCGGCATGAACCGTAGCGGAACGGCCCGGCGGGCGAACGCACTTTTCCCCATTGCATTGGGCGGCGCGCGGTCCATGGTCGCGCTGACGCTGCTGGCGGTCTACCTTGTGTGGGGCTCGACGTACCTGGCTATGCGCGTGGCCCTGCAGGGCTTCCCGCCGTTCATCATGGCGGGCGCGCGTTTCCTGGTCGCCGGCACAGCCCTCTTGCTCTATCTGCGCGCACGCGGCGCACCTTTCCCGGGACGTCGCCAGGTCGCGGCGGCCGTGCTGGTCGGGGCGCTCTTGCTGGTGGGCGGGAACGGCGGCGTGGCCCTGGCAGAGCAGCATGTCGCCTCGGGCCTCGCCGCGCTCGGCGTCGCGACCGTGCCCTTGTGGGCGGTGCTGTTCGCGGGCTTGTGGCGACAGTGGCCGCGCCGTCTGGAATGGGCCGGCCTCGCGCTCGGCTTCGCGGGCATCGTGCTGCTCAACGCGCAGGGCGACCTGCGGGCCAATCCGGCCGGCGCGCTGGCGCTGCTCGTCGCCGCGGCGAGTTGGGCGTTGGGCTCGGTGTGGAGCCGGCAGCTGACGCTCCCCCCGGGCATGATGGGCACGGCGGTCGAGATGCTCGGCGGCGGCGTGCTATCGCTGTTGTGCGGCGCGATCTTCGGCGAGCGCATGCCAGGCGCGCCGCCGGCCCCGGCCGTGGGCGCGCTGGTCTACCTGATCGTGTTCGGCTCGCTCATCGCGTTCAGTTCCTATGGCTATCTGTTGCGCCATGTGCGGCCGGCCCTGGCCACGAGCTACGCCTACGTCAACCCGCTCGTCGCGGTCAGCCTCGGCGCGGTGCTGGCGGGAGAGCGCGTGACGCCCCTAGAGGTGCTGGCGATGCCGGTGATTCTGGCCGGGGTCGTGCTCGTGGCGCTTGGCCGGGAACACAAATAGCGTGGGCCGGCGACCGTCCCCACCACCGATGGAGGCAGTCGCCGGTATAGTGGGGGAACCGTGTTACGTTTGCCGGAGGACGCCCTCCTGCTCATCGTCGACGTGCAGGAGGGCTTCGACGACCCGCGTTGGGGCTGGCGCAACAACCCCGACGTCGAGGAGAACATCGCGCGGCTGCTCGACGTGTGGCGGCGCTCGAGGCGGCCGATCATCCACGTCCAACACCTCTCGCGCGAGGCGGACTCGCCGCTGCGCCCGGGGCAGCTCGGCTGCGCCATCAAGGGCGCAGTGCGACCCTTACCCGGCGAGCCGGTGCTCAACAAGAGCGTCAACAGCGCATTTATCGGGACGGATCTCGAGCTGCGGCTGCGCGCGAGGGGCGCGCCGGCGCTGGTCGTCGCCGGGCTGACTACCGACCACTGCGTCTCCACCACCGCACGGATGGCCGGCAACCTGGGCTTCGCGACCGTCGTCGTCGCGGACGCCACGGCTACGTTCGACCGCACCGGACCCGACGGCCGCCGGTATGATGCGGAGACGGTCCACGATGTCGCCCTGGCCAGCCTGCACGGCGAGTTCGCCACGGTCGTCATGACGGAAGATCTGCTCGCGGGGCTTGAGCCCGCCGCTGGTGCTCGCCCTTGAGCCGGAGGTACTCAGGGTCCGCGGCCACTTCCCGCCGACGTTCGCCGAAGATAGCGGCAGCCTCCGCCTTCGCGGGGTCCTCTGGACCGCGGGCGCGCTCCGCGCCGCCCGCGTCGTACTTGCGGCCGCCCGCGTGGTTGGCGTAGCGGCGCGCCCGGGTGAAGCCCATTTGCAGGAACTTGCGCGCCACGTCCATGCCCACGAAGTCCTCCTCGGCGCGGTACGCGAGGTAGCGCGCGTGGAGCGCGTCGGCGGAGGCGCGGGCCACGTCGGGGGTACGGAACGCCCAGAGGGGCAGAAGTTCCCCTTTATATGGCTCGGCGTGGAAGACGCCGTACTCGCCGCGCCCGATGTGATAGCCCTCGGGGTGCGCGCGCAGGTCGATGCCGTCGAAAGGGTGCATCAGGCTACCGTCCAGCGATCTCGGGACAAGACTATCACTGCTATATACTCTAGTGCGCCGTGGCCCATAGCGACAGTGCCGTCTTAAAGGGCCAGTATGGCGCTCCCTGGCCGTGGCCGGCCCTTTTGTGCTATCGTATAGATGGACGTACGTCAATCATTCGACGGGATGGCGAAGAAACATGGAGATCGTGGGTTAGATGTCTGCCTGCAAGACGCCGAGAAAGGTCGCGCGCCCGATCGCAGGAGGACTACGCCCGTGAGCCTATTTACATAATGTAACGTAGCCGGCGACGCCGGCGTGATACAGAGACAGAGGCCGTGGGACAGAGCAGGTCCCACGGCCTTTTTGTGTGTTGCTTTTTTCGATTGCGTGTGTGCGAGTTTGGGGAGGGGAAAATGTCTGTCATCAGTGGATTTAACCTGGGTTTGTCGTTCGGGGCGCGCGACGTGTTCGCCGGGCTCAGCATCGACCTGCCCGACGACGCCAGGGTGGGGTTGGTGGGGCCCAACGGCATCGGCAAGACCTCGTTGCTGCGCATCCTGGCGGGGGTGGACGCGCCCACGACGGGCGAGGTCCACCGCGGCCAGGGTCTCCGGCTGGGTCTCCTGCGTCAGGAGGCCGTCGAGGCTTTCGCCGGGCGCGAGCACTCGGTCTACGACGAGATGCTGACCGCCTTCGCACACCTGCACGAGCAGGAGGCGCGGATGCGCGAGATGGAAGGGCGCATGGCCGTGGGCGAGGCGTCCGACGAGTTGCTCGCGGACTACGGAGAGGCGCAGCACCTGTTCGAGCAGGGGGGCGGCTACGACTACGAGGTGCGCATCAAGCAGGTGCTGGAGGGCCTGGGCTTCGACCAGGAGGGCTGGGCGACCCCGTTGAGCGTGCTGAGCGGCGGGCAGAAAACGCGCGCCCTGCTGGCGCGCCTATTGCTGGAGCAGCCGACCCTGCTGATCCTGGACGAGCCGACCAACCACCTCGACGTGCAGACGGTCGAATGGCTCGAGGGTACGCTGCGCGCGTGGCCGGGCGCGTTGCTCGTCACCAGCCACGACCGCTATTTCCTCGACAAAGTCGTCGACCGTGTGTGGGAGATGACCCCCACACACGTCGAGACCTATCGCGGCAACTACAGCGCCTACGTGCAACAGCGGCAGGAGCGCTGGGAGCGCAACCAGGCGTTGTTCGACACGGAGATGGAGCGGCTGCAGCGCGAGATGGAGTTGGTCCGCCGCTACATCGCCTGGCGCAAGTTCGAGGAGGCCAAGGGTAAGCTCAAGCGCCTCAGCCGCGACCTCGTGGCCATCGAGCGCCACGGCGTGCTCGGCGCGTTGACGCAGAAAGGCGTGGACAAGGTCCACATCATGAGCGTGGAGGAGGCGCACGCGCGCATCAAGGGCATCAAGTCGCCGTTGGTGCGCCCGCCCGTGCTGCGCATGCGCCTCAAGGTGTCGGGTAGGAGCGGCGGCATGGTGTTGCGCACGAAGGGACTGCGCGTCGGGTACGAGGGTAAGCCGCTCTATGCCGTCGCGGACATGGAGCTACAGCGCCTGGAGCGCGTCGCGCTGATCGGCCCGAACGGCTCGGGCAAGACCACTTTCCTGCGCACCGTGCTCGGTCAGCTCGCGCCGGTCGCGGGCGAGGCGCAACTCGGCGCCGGAATGAAGGTTGGCTACTTCGCGCAGGCGCACGACGGGCTCAACGGTGACAATCCGGTCATCGACGAGTTGCGGGAGCGCCGCGCGATGACGGAGGGTGAGGCGCGCAGCCACCTCGCGCAGTACCTGTTCCGCGGTGAGGACGTGTTCAAGCCGGTCAAAAGGCTCAGCGGTGGCGAGCGCGGCCGCCTCGCACTGGCCTTGCTCGCCCTCGACGGCGTCAACCTGCTCTTGCTCGACGAGCCGACCAACCACCTGGACATCCCCGCGCAGGAGGTGCTGCAGGCCGGGCTCGAAGACTTCGAGGGCACGCTGCTGATGGTTTCGCACGACCGCTACCTCGTAGACCGGCTGGCCACGCAGATCTGGGAGTTGCGCGACGGCCGCCTGCACGTGTTCGAGGGCGCGTACCAGCAGTTCCTGGCCGCACGCGAGCGCGAGGAGCAGCAGTCCAGGGAACAGGAGCAGCGCCGCAAGGAGGAGGAGGCCCGGCAGCGTCAGACGACGCAGGCGCGCGCGACAAAGGCGTCGGGCGCCGAGGGCCACCGAGGCGGTCACACCGTGAACGTGGTGGAAGGGCGTATCGCGGAGCTCGAGGCCGCGTTGTCGCTATACGCCCGTCAGTTGGAAGACGCCGGCGCGGCGGGCGACGGCGCGGAGGTCGGGCGGCTGGGCCAGGCCTACGCCGAGACGCAGGTGAAACTGGAAGACCTGATGGCGGAGTGGACGGCCGTCGCCGTATCATAGGCTATCCATAGAGATTTCTAGTGTGTAGGCGCTGACGTAGAGCGAGAGAGCGTCGAGCGCCCAGGCCGCCGTCTGCGGTTCGATGCCGCCGGAGAGAAGGATGACCAGCATTCCTTCGTTGACGCGCAGCACGTCGAGGTTGGTGAGGACCATGGCTAGCGCGGCGCGGGAGATGCTGGGGTAGTGCAGGTGCTGGTCGCAGAGCTGGGCGCAGACGTCAAGGATTTGTTCGCGGCATGTTGCGGGGTCGGGTTCGGGCAGCACCGTTTGGGTGCAGAGTCGGCCGATGATCAGCTCGTCGATGTCGGCCTTGTTGACGACGTGTGCGTACAGCGAGGCGGGTCCCGTGCCGAGTACGCCGGCAACGCTGCGCATCGTTAAGGCGTCGTAGCCCTGGGTGACAACGACGCTTTCATGCCGCTCACACGCCTGCGGCGCGGAGCGGGCTTTCGCTTCTGCACCAGGGAGCGGTCACAGCGTGACCACGATTTTGCCGTGGACGTGGCGTCCGGCCTGTAGTGTCACGGCATCGCGGATCTGCTCGATCGGGAAGGTCGCGGCGATGGGCACGGTGATCTCGCCGGCCAGGATCGCGTCAGTGATCCGCTCCAAGGCGTCCGGTTGGGCGTCGATCCCGCCGGTCGCGCGTACGCCGCCGGGAGGGTTAGGCCCCGCGGCGACGGTGGAGATCCGCTCGGGCGGTACGCCAAGCGCCAGCGCGGCCTCGACCGTCTCCGTGCCGAATAGGCCTGTCGCCGCCGTCACACCCTCGGGAGCCAGTGTCCGTACCCGGTCCGCCAGCCCGGCGCCGTACGCCACGGGCTCGGCGCCCAGTTGCCGCAGGAACTCGAAGGTTCTCTCCGAGGCGGTCCCGATCACGGTGGCGCCGGCGAGCTTGGCAAGCTGTACAACGAACACGCCTACGCCACCACCGGCGCCGCCGACCAGGACGGTGTCGCCGGACCGCAGGTCAATCGCGGCCAGAGCAGCGGCGGCGGTGCGGCCGGCTACGGGAAGCGTGCTCGCCACCTCGTCGCTGATGCCCTCCGGCGTATGCAAGAGCGCCTCGGCGGGCGTATCCACCACCACAAAGTCGGCGACGGCTCTCCCAAGCGCGCCTCCGTAGACCCGGTCGCCCACGGCAAAACCCTCAACGCCGCCGCCGACCTCATCGACAACGCCGGCAAAGTCGTATCCGAAGCCGGACGGCACGCTGTAGCCGAACCCCTTCGCCACCTCGGGCATCGAGGAGAGCAGCCAGTCCATGGGATTCAGACCGGCCGCTGTGACGCGGACGCGAAGCTCACCCGGGCCGGCGTGCGGTTCGGGAACCTCCCGCAACTCCAGTACCTCGGGACCTCCGAACGTCTCATGGATGACGGCTCGGCTCATGCGCGGACCTCCAGCAGAAGGTGATAGGACTTAGGGACGTGGAAATAGATATGCATCCCATCCACTCAACTGGGAGAGCCCGAGTTAAGCGCAATGGGTGGGATAGACAAGTATTTCGACGTCCCTTAGTCCTATCACTATACCATGTGATGGGACCAAGTGCCGTATGCTGTTCCCATGGCCCGTTGGCAGCCGAACGCATCGGAGCGGCTCGTTCTGGCTGCCCTCGATCTGTTCGCGCAGCGGGGCTACGAGAACACGACGGTGATCGAGATCGCCGAGCGCGCCGAGCTGACGAAGAGCGCCTTCTTCCGGTACTTCCCGGACAAGCGGGATGCGCACCCGGCACACGCGGGCGGCGTTCCTGCGGGACCCGAGCCACCGCATCGTCTTCCACTACACCCCCAGGCATGCCTCCTGGATGAATCAGATCGAGATCTGGCTGAGCATCCTGACCCGCACGCTGCTCCGGCGCGGGAACTTCACCTCCGTCGAGGACCTCAAGGCCAAGATCCTCGCGTTCATCGACTACTATAACCGCGCCATGGCCAAACCCTTCAAGTGGACCTATCAAGGCAAGCCGCTGGCTGCCTAACCGCACAGTCATTTAGGCCGAAATGTACTAGCAATGCGCTCGGCTGCAAAGGCATGCCGACTGTCAGCTGTCAGCTATTTCGTCTGAGATGTGCTTAATCGCTTTCCCACTTTCGCCTGTATCGATGTCTTTAAAAGCGACATCTCTTCAACCTTTAGCAGCAAGATGGCTCCAAAATACACGACGACCGCCGCGGCGCTCGCGATCAGCATCGTCAAAACCCGTCCTCTGAAGCTGTGCGGCGAGAGCAGGGGATGCAGGACTATCACGGTCTCTAAGCCCCATACGACGGCTACCATCGCGGCGGTAGCGATGCCAATTTTCAGGATGGTCGGCAGTGTCCCTCGCAAGTCCAGCGAGCCGAAAAAGCGGTAGAACAAGGCAAGCAGGATGAGACCGTGCATCGAGTTCTGCGCCGTGTTTGCGAACGCCAAGGCCGGCGCGCCGATCGTCTTGTAAAAAGGGAAGGCGACCAGCGCGTAGAAGCCATAGCACACAAAGCCTACTGTCACAGGGACGAGCGTGTTCTTGCGGGCATAGAACGCGAACATGACGAGCTGGTCGATCACGATGAAGGGTAGTTGATAGGCGTAGTTCTGCAGTACCACCGCGGTCAGCGCGGCATTTCGCGCGGTATAATGCTTGTGCTCGAAGAGCAACGAGGTGATGGGGTAGCGCAACACGATGAGCCCTGCCGCGGCCGGAATCATCAACAACAAACCCAGACGAATACCCATCATCAACGTTTCCTTGAATTGAGCCTCGTCGTTGTCTTTGGCATATTTGGAGAGCATTGGAAGCACAGCAAAGGAGAGCGCGGCCGCCACTAATCCGACGGGAAATTGGACCAGTGCGGTCGCAAACTTCAACGCCGCCACGTTCGCTGTCGGATTCCCGGGTGTCCGGCTGGCGAGGCTCAGATCGAGGAAAACGAAGCCCATGCTCACGACATAACTCGGGGCCAGGGGGGCGTACAGCCTGAAGATGCGCCTGATCGCCGAGTGCTTCAGATCGAGCACAAGCATGTATGGTAGATGTTGACGCTTCAAGGCTGGCACGAGCATCGCTATTTGGACAACCGCCCCGAGGATGACGCCAAACGCTAGACCCAAGCGGCCGAAACGCGTGGCGCCCCACAGGCCGGTCGCGATCGCCCCGGCGATCACCCCCACGTGTAAGAAACCGGCGGCGAATGCCGCGCCCCCAAACTTCTCGCGCGAGTACAACGCCGCCTGTAAGACCGCGAACGGTCCCATGAGTAGAAGGGCAAAGATGACGACCTGGGAGAGCTGTATGGTCAGCGTTTTTTGGCCGGGGGTGAACCCGACCGTGAGCACGCTTTCGACCAACCAGGGGGCGACGAAAAAGAAGACTACCGCGATAGTGAGCGTCGCGAGTATGAGCAGGTTGACGATAGTATAGACGACGCGCCCCAATTCTAGCCGGCGCTCGTCTCCCGCGTAATCGGAGAAAGTCGGGATCAAGGCGCCGCTCACGGTACCGTTCGCCAGCAGGTCCAGAAACGTCTGCAAGGGGGTGAGCGCCGCCACGAACGGGGCCGCGACGCCGGCGCCGAGCGCCGCCACGACGCTTTGGCGCACCAATCCCATGACGCTGCTGGCCAGGTTGCCCAGCATAACGAACGTCGCCGACTTGACGAGCAGCCGTCTCTTGCCGGGGGCAGACTCGGTAGTCGCCATGCGCTCCTCGGGCATCGTCACCGTGCTCGTCGTCGTTACCTCGTCGGTGGCGATGGCGCCCCCCTCGTCAGTCCACGTTAAGCGCAAATATCATGGCACGGGTAGTATTATGGCACACCAGGCTCTACACCCCAATTCGTCACCGGGACGCGACGAGAGCCTCCCTGGCGATCGAGCACCAGGCCATGATGTTGCGCTTCGCCGAAGAAGTCAGCGCCGGCACGGCCGCGGGGTAACCCGCGCTAACGGCCACATCCTCCCCTTCTATCGGCGCCTGGCTGTGCTACAACCATAGGTAGGAACAGGCGCGGCGGCGCGGCGGCGCGGCTGCGCGGGTGCGGGGGCCACGCGATAGATATAGATGTGGGCTGAGAGGAGGGCGATGCGTATGCTGCCACTGCTGCCACACGAGGGGGCATGGGTCGGGGACGAGGCGGGCGGGCCGCACGGCGGGGTGGACGCGGCGGAGATCCCGCGCATCCAGGCCGCGCTGGAGCGCTGGGGCCAGCGCTTTCTCGATCGTGTCTACACCCCGGCCGAGCAGGCCTACTGCCGCGGGCGCGCCGAGAGCCTGGCGGGACGTTTCGCCGCCAAGGAGGCCGTCAGCAAGGCCCTGGGCGCCGGTATCCGGAGGCTGCGCTGGCGCGACATCGAGATCCTGCCGGATCGCCGCGGCCGCCCCACCGTCTACCTCTACGGCAAAGCGCGGGCGCGCGCCGAGGGGATGGGCGCCGCGTGGCTCTCGGTCAGCATCACGCACACCGACGACCTGGCGATCGCCTTCGTTATTGCGAGAATGGTAGAAAGTACATGATGGATAAGATTGTGACGTCTGCCCAGATGCGCGAGGCCGAGCGGCGCACCGAGGCGACCGGCACGCCAACCGCTCAGTTGATGCAGAACGCCGGGACCGCCGCCGCGCGCGTGGTCGCCGAGGCCCTGGCGCGCGGGGAGCGCCAGGCGCGCGTGGTCGTGCTGTGCGGACCCGGCAACAACGGCGGCGACGGCATGGTGGTGGCGCGGCGCCTGGCTGAGTGGGGCCATCAGGTCGCGGCCTACACCTTCCGGCGCGACGAGCCCCTGCCGTCGCGCCCGCTCGTGGTGCGCCACCGGGACGACGAGAACCTCACGGCCCTGCGCCGCATGCTGGCCGACGCCACGGTCGTGGTCGACGCGCTGCTGGGGACGGGGCGCGCCCGCCCGATCGAGGGCGACCTCGCCGCCATTCTCGACCTCCTACGCGAGGTGGCCTCGTCGCGCGCCGTCGTGGCGCTCGACCTGCCGAGCGGCGTCGACGCGGACACCGGCGCGGCCGACCCGCACACGGTCCCGGCCACCATCACCATCACCTTCGGCCTCTACAAACGCGGCCTCGTGATGGGGCGAGGCGCGGAGCTCTCGGGCCACGTCGCGCTGGCCCCGATCGGGCTCGACCCCCACGCGGCCGACGACGCGCCCTTATGGCGCGCTGGTGAGGAGGACGTGCGGGCGCGCATTCCGGCGCGGTCGCGCGACGCCAACAAGTACAGCGCGGGGGCGGTGCTGGTCGTGGCAGGGTCGCGCCGCTATACCGGCGCGCCGCAGCTCGCCGCCATGGGCGCGGCGCGCGCCGGCGCCGGCCTGGTGACGTTGGCGACGGGCGCGTCGACCCATCCCATCCTGGCCTCGCATCTGCTCGAGCCGACCTTCCTCATCCTGAAAGACGACGAGTCCGGCGCGCTCGACGCAGCGGCGGCCGTCGAGGCCATCAAGGAGGCTGCGCCTCGCTACAGTGCCCTGCTCTTCGGCCCCGGCCTGGCGCAGGGCGACGCCACGGTGCGTCTGCTGGAGACCCTCCTGTGCGAGGGCGCCTTGCCGGACGCGTTGCCGATGGTCGTCGACGCCGAGGGCCTCAACGCGTTGGCGCAAATCGAGCGCTGGGCCGCGCGCGCGCGCCACCCCCTGGCGCTGACGCCGCACACGGGCGAGTTCGGGCGACTGGTGGGGCTGGGGCATGAGGAGATCGAGGCGCGACGGCTGGACATCGCGCCTGAAAAAGCCCGCGAGTGGGGCGTGGTCGTCGTGCTCAAAGGCAATCCGACCGTCACCGCCGGCCCCGACGGCGCGGCGGCCGTCAACACGACGGGCGGGCCGAACCTGGCCACGGGCGGGACCGGCGACGTGCTGGGCGGCGTCATCGCCGCGCTCGTCGCCCAGGGCGCGACGCCCTTCGACGCCGCCGTGGCCGGGGTCTACCTGCACGGGCGCGCCGGCGACCTGCTGGCCGAGCGCGACGGCGATCGCGGCACCCTGGCGGGCGACCTGCCGCCGGCCATCCCCGGGGTGATCAAGTCGGTGATCGGTGGATAGCGACCCAAGCGAGCCTATAAGCCGAGTTCTGTCCCCGGGCTCTCGCCCGGGTGGCGACCATCCATCTAGGACGGCGGTTACCCGCCGCCTCGAGCGACCAACCCGGGACGGGGCGAGCAGCCCCTGGGCCGGCCCGGCCAGCCCGGTCCCTGTTCGGTCTTGCTCCGGGTGAGGTTTACCGCGGCCGGCCGGTCACCCGGCCGCCGGTGGGCTCTTACCCCGCCATTTCACCCTTACCCGGCTTGCCGGGCGGTATGTTTCTGTGGCACTGTCTTGAGGGTCACCCCTACTGGGCGTTACCCAGCACCTTGCTCTATGGAGCTCGGACTTTCCTCGCGCGAGCCCGGCTCGCCCGCGGCCGCCCGGCCCGCTTGGGTCAGAGTAGAGGCTATCAAATGGGCCACAACTTGTCAAAGCCCGCGCCCCATCTGGGTGCGCCTCAAAAATGACTCTGTTGGCAAATGGCAGGGCTGAAAAATGCGCGCGAGGCGAGTGTGGTATGCCGGGAAGGACGGCCGTGGGTCCGCATGGGCGGGGTGAGAGAGGGCGCGGCAGGGGTAGGAGGGGGCGGGCATGTCTCTACAGTACAGCCGGGTGACGGAAGCGATCCCTGAGGAGACGGCGCGGGTGGCGCGGGCGGCGTTCCCGAAGGGGAGCGTTGCCCTGTGGATGTGCGATCACCTGGGCGCGTTCGTGCGCGACCTGGACCTGGATCGGGTGTATCTGCTGCGGGGGCGGCCGGTCGAGGCGCCGTGGCGTCTGGTGCTGGTGACGGTGCTGCAGTACATCGAGGGGCTCTCCGACCGGCAGGCCGCGGAGGCGGTGCGCGCGCGCATCGACTGGACATACGCGCCTGCGACACGAGGTCGCATTGTGTGAGTGGGAAGCGGTCGGACGCTTCCCCAGGTCAGTGTCCTAGACCTGTCCCCGATCCTCGCGTGCGTCGCTGGTAACGGCGGGGTGCGAAGCCGAGGGTAACGCCCAAGGGGTGGACGAGCCATCCGTCCATCTCAGGTCAGGGGAAGACGGGAGGGGTGAGCGGGAGCGAATCCTCGATGAGGTCTCGTTATTCCAGAATGCCGGAAGCGGTGGCTGACCAAGACGGCATCACTGAGCCAAGGACGTGGCGCGAGATCGACCACGCCAAGACACACCCGTCGTGCGTCCGTTGTGTGGGGACACCAGGGCTCCGGGATAAAGAGGACACCCTCCCCCGTCGCATCTCACCGATGCGGAACGTGGAAACCCCGTTGCGGTCTGCGCCGAAAGCGGACAGGCTGTCCGTCCGGCGCAGTCAGCCGCCCGCAAGGGCGGCCCAATCCCGCAGCGGGACAGGAAGGCCCAACAAGCGAAGGGCGCCCGCCGAAAGGCATGGGGAAGATATAACCCGGCGCATAGGGCCACGCGCGCACGTGGAGATACCCACCCCGCAAGGGGGCTGACGTGGGCCTGGTGAATCACCGGAAGACCGCCGCAACGAACGCTAACCGAGGGGAAAGTTAGATGCACGCGACGAGTGATGCAAACGGACCCGAGGGAGGGACCGACTGGACGGGCGTCAACTGGCGCGCGGCTCAGCGGACCGTCCGCAATCTGAGGCAGCGCATCTTTTGGGCCGCTCAACAAGGCGACATGCGCAAAGTGCATGCGCTCCAGAAACTCATGCTGCGGAGCTACTCCAACACGCTCGTGAGCGTGCGGAAGGTGATGCAACAGAACGCGGGGCGGTACACGCCGGGCGTGGACAAGGTGGTCGTCAAGACCCCCGAGGCGCGCGGGCGGCTCGTCGATCTCCTGTCGACGGCGCAACCGTGGCGCGCTCAACCCGCGCGGCGCGCGTACATCCCCAAAGCGACCGGCAAACTCCGCCCGCTCGGGATCTCGACCATCCGTGATCGCTGCCTGCAGGCGCGGGTCAAGAACGCCCTCGAACCGTTCTGGGAGTCCAGAGTCGAGGAAACGAGCTACGGATTCCGCCCCGGGCGGGGCTGTCACGACGCCATCGCCAAGATCTACCTGCTCGCCAACTCGAAGGGGAGGAAGCGATCGGTGGTCGATGCTGACATAAAAGGCTGTTTCGACAACGTGTCCCATGGCCACATCTTGGCCGCCATCGGTCCATTCCCCGCCAGGGCATTGATCCGGCAGTGGCTCAAGGCGGGGTATGTGGATAACGGCGTCTTCCACGACACCCCGACCGGGACCGGCCAGGGGTCCGTGATCAGCCCCCTGTTAGCGAATGTGGCGTTGCACGGCCTGGAAGACGCGCTCGGTGTCCGCCGCCGCAAAGCCGGCGGCATCACGGGGCCGCGTGCCGTCGTCCGCTACGCCGACGACTTCTGCGTTTTCTGCGAATCCGAGGACGATGCTCGTGCGGTCGTGGAGGTGCTCCATGCCTGGCTCGCCACCCGAGGGCTCACACTCTCGGCGGACAAGACGCGCATCGTGCATCTCGATGAGGGCTTCGATTTCCTCGGTTTCACGATCAGGCACTACCCGTCGGCGCAGTCCAAGGCTGGTCGCAAAGTACGCATCACGCCGAGCAAAGCATCCATCGCGGCGTTGCGCGACAAGGTGGGTGCGGTGTGGCGGCGCAACAGAGGAGCGCCCGTTGCCGCCGTCATCCGGGACCTGAACCGCATCATCCGCGGCTGGGCCACCTACTTTCGCATCAGCATCGCATCTAGGGTCTTCAGTGGCCTGGACAACTGGATGTTCCTCAAGGCCGTGCGCTGGGTCAACTGGACCCACCCGCACAAGCCCAATGCCTGGCGCAGGGTCCGGTATTGGGGCCGCTTCCACCCCACCAGGGCGGACGACTGGGTCTTCGGCAACAAGGACAACGGCGCGTACCTCCTGAAGTTCAAGTGGTTCAAGATCGAGCGGCACGTCATCGTGCGCGGCACGGCCTTCCCCGACGACCCGACGTTACGGGCCTACTGGGCCGCCTAACAGCGCGCCAGGGCGCGCAGCCTGACGCCCAGTCGCCGGCGGATCGTCGTGCGGCAAGGTGACGTGTACCCGGTCTGTGGGGACACGCTTTTCAACGACGAAGAGCTACAGATCCACCACAGGATACCGCGCGCGCACGGGGGGACGGATGCGTACGCCAACCTGGAACTCGTGCATGACTACTGCCATCAACAGATTCACGCGGGCAACGGCGAGCTTATCGACGTGCCCACCCATGAACCGACGCGCTCCTGGTTACGCACGTGGTTTACTTGAGCCGTGTGCGTTGCAAGGCGCACGTGCGGTTCTGAGGGGATTGCGACACGAAGTCATGTCCGTATTTGTTACACGCCGACGTAAGGAGGTGACGTAACCCGGCGTTCTGCCGCCGGTACCCTACCGAGACGTGCGGTCGGAGCAATCCGACGGTGCGAAGCTCTCGGGACAATGTAGCCTCATCCGATTGGATGATCGCCGAGCCGTGAGGGGAAGCGATGACTGCGAGCATCAACGCGGTCGGGAGCTAGGGTGGGATGGCATGGTCAACATATGTGAACTGCTGATAAACGCCGTGAGAACCAGCAAGCCAAAGATGCTGACAGGCTTGAGCCAAAAGGCACGTGGCCCGGCATGGGCGTTTCCCCTTCGCCCAGCGCAGACAGACACGGCCACCGGCGAACAGGCAGGACCTACCCCATCCGTTGGTACAGACATGGAACGTGGTAAGCCCATCATCCTCCCCTTGGGTAGGCGGGCCGCGAGGCAGCGCCGATGGGATGGTGGGTACAGGAGGATGGAGGAAGCGAAGGTCGCCCCGTAATCGGGCGGATAGAGGGTGCGGCCCTGATGGGTCAACAGTCCCCCCGCGCGCAAGCGCGCTGACTTCCATCTGGTCTTTCATCACGAGAGAGCGTGGCAAACAGGCACAGGAGGGAAAGCAGATGGCGGTGGAGATGATTGCTTCTGTCGCAGTGGCAGCGAGCGACACGGACACTGGTGCGCCCTCGCACGGAACGGGAGACTGGCGCCAGATTGACTGGTATCACGCGACCAAGACCGTGCGCCGACTCCAGGCACGTATCGTGAAGGCGACGCAGGACGGGCGGTGGGGCAAGGTCAAGGCCCTGCAACGCCTCCTGACCCACTCGTTCAGCGGCAAAGCGTTGGCCGTCAAACGGGTGACAGAGAACCACGGCAAACGGACACCGGGGGTCGACGGCGTAACGTGGTCGACCCCCGAACAGAAAGCGACGGCGCTACACACGCTGCGCCAACGGGGTTACCACCCTCAACCGCTCCGGCGCGTGTACATCCCGAAGGCAGGGGATCGCACCCGGACCCGCCCCCTCGACATTCCCGTGCTGGCCGACCGCGCGATGCAGGCGCTTTACCTGCTCGCGCTCGACCCCATCGCGGAAACGACCGCCGACCCGAACTCCTACGGGTTCAGGACAGAGCGGTCCACCGCCGACGCCATCGACCAATGCCATACGGTGTTGGCCCGGAAGGGCGGCGCGCGATGGATCTTGGAGGGCGACATCCGCTCCTGCTTCAATCGGATCAGCCATACGTGGCTGGAGGCCCACATCCCCATGGACAAAGCGATCCTCCACAAGTGGCTGAAAGCCGGGTTCATGGACAAGCACGTTCTGTATCCCACTGAGGAAGGGGCACCCCAAGGCGGGATTTGCTCACCCGTGCTGGCGAATCTGACACTCGATGGTTTAGAGCAGGCGCTCCGGGACAAGT